>Ga0209644_1000090_pt1 | contig 40497 bp, 36 predicted proteins | sample ETNvirome_2_1000_FD_184069 | JGI IMG/M metagenome (GOLD analysis project Ga0209644, IMG submission 184069) | Marine viral communities from the Pacific Ocean - ETNP_2_1000 (SPAdes) (version 2) | ecosystem: Environmental > Aquatic > Marine > Oceanic | place: Pacific Ocean | collected 2013-06-22 | reverse complement strand
GACCAGCAGTGCCAAGGCATTGAAGGCAACGAACATCGAAGCAGGAACCAGGAAGGTAACGACCTGGGAATCCCCTTCCTTTCCGCTGCAAGGCGGCAGCGCAAGCTGAGGGAGGGGAGGATGTCAACGGTAATACCGATATTCAATTCGCCTTTGATAGTGTGATGCAGCGCGTTAACGTCACTTTTAAAGGTCTCCAGCGCCGTAAGCAGCGTTAGCCCTGCCTGATAAATCTCTTTCCCCTCTTCTGTTAGGCTGAATCCGCCGCGTCCTCGCTGACAGAGGGAAAACCCCAGACGTCCCTCCAGGTCGTTCATATGCTGGCTAATGGCCGAGCGACTAATCCCCAAGGTGGTTTCCGCAGCGGTAAAACTGCCGCACTCAACGACCGTCTTAAAAATGCGGATCAGGCGTATTTCGTAGTCGCTCATTTGGCCTAGTGATGCCATAACTGTCTCTTGATCAGGAAAAAAGAGGGGGGTGCTGCATTGCGTTTAACAAAAAATTGATATACATCAAAAAAGCGAAGCGTCACTATCCTGGCATTGCGCCCATAGAGTCGCGGTGGTGTATCTTCCACTGTTATCCATGCCATCGCAAAGGACAAGCTACTCTTGGGTAGCCAGCAAGCGCTAGGATTGCACTATCAGCAGGTGTTGCCCCCCCCCCACGTTGGCAAACACCTTTGACACCATCTTTCATCAAGTTCAGCAAACCCGTCAGGTGGCGACGTTTGAATACCCGCTGATGCTAGGCCAACAGCAACGTTACTTTCATGCCACTGTTAGCCCCTTGGCAAGCAAAACAAAATACTTTGAAGGAGTGCTTTCTGTGACCCGCGATATTACCGACGCGAAGCAAGCCGAGGTTGAACTGCAAATCGCCGCTGCGGCATTCCAGGCGCATTTAGGCATTATGGTGACCGATGCGCGGGGCAATATTCTGAAGGTTAATGATACTTTTAAGCGTATTACCGGTTACAGCGATGAGGAGGTGATTGGTAAAAACCCGCGTATGTTTAGTTCCGGCCACCATAACGCTGCGTTTTATCGTCGGCTGTGGCGTAGCGTTATGGCAACGGGTAACTGGGAAGGGGAGATCTGGAATCAGCGCAAAAACGGCGAGCTGTTCCCTGAGTGGCTGACGATTAGTGCAGTGTATGATGCCGACGGTAACCTCACGAACTACGTTGCCACGATGAGTGATATCAGTGAGCGCAAGGCGGCCGAGCAGGAGATCCACCAGCTTGCTTTTTATGACCCCATTACGGGTTTCGCTAACCGGCGGCTGTTTATTGACCGTATTGGCACAGCGCTAAAAGAGCTGAACCGCCATCAGCGCTGCGGCGCGTTAATCCTGATCGATATTGATAACTTTAATCATGTTAACGATACCCTAGGCCACCATGCGGGCGACCAGCTGTTGCAAAGTGTTGCCCGGCGCTTTGGGCGAATGCTGCGAGATACTGACACCTTGGCAAGGTTGGGAAGCGACGAGTTTGCGGTGCTGATTGAAGGGATTGATGGTAGCCCACGGCAAACTCAGCAACTGGCTGAACATATCGCGTATAAGCTGCTGGCGGCGCTGGATGAGCCGATCAGCGTGGGGGAAGAGAGTGCGTTAGTCACCGCTAGCGTAGGTATTACGATCATCGCAGATAGCCAGCGCAGCGCAGACGACTACCTTCAACAGGGAGATATGGCACTTTCTCAAGCGAAAGCCAGCGGCCGACGAGCAGTGCGCTTTTTTGACCCTTCCATGCAGGCAAAACTGCTAGCTAAGGTAAAACTAGAGTCGGAGCTTCGCCAAGCGCTTGAGCGTCAGCAATGGCGGCTGCATTACCAACCTCAGGTTGATCGTCGGGGTAGGTTAATAGGCGTTGAAGCCCTACTGCGCTGGCAGCACCCTGAGCGTGGGTTAGTCTCGCCGGGCGAGTTTATACCGCTGCTAGAGAGCACAGGGCTGATTAATGATGTCGGGGAGTGGGTGCTGGAAGAGGCTTGCCAGCAGTTAGCCCAGTGGGCCGGTTCGCCGCTGCTGGATAGGCTCACGATTTCGGTGAACATCAGCCCATTACAATTCCGCGAGAACAACTTTCTACAGCGGGTCGAGCAGGTATTTCAGCGCACTCAAGCGCCGCTAGAGCAGCTGAAATTAGAAGTCACCGAAACGCTGTTTGTAGAGGCGCGTGACGATGCACGCGATAAAATGCTCAGTCTAAAAGCCTTGGGCGTTCGTTTCTCGCTGGACGACTTCGGCACCGGCTACTCGTCGCTGGCTTACTTGGCCCAACTGCCGTTGGATCAGCTGAAAATTGACCAATCCTTTGTGCAGCAAGTGCTAGAGAGCAAAGCAAACGCGGCGATTGTGGAAAGTACCATTGCCCTGGCGAAGAGCTTAAGCCTGGATGTGATTGCCGAGGGGGTGGAAGTGGAAGCGCAGCAGGCGTGGCTGATGGCCCATGGCTGTCACGCCTTTCAGGGCTATCTGTTTGGCCGTCCGGCCCCGGTCGGCGAGATTGAGGCGATGGTGTCAGCGCACTCACGCCCGTGAGCTGGCCAGCTGTGCGTGCAGTGACGCGATGAGTGGCTGGTGCTCAATGGCGTCGGGGGTAATGACCTCAAGCCGTGAGTCCTGCCGCCAGGCGCTGCTGGCAACGCTGAGCGCGCCGTCTGCGCGGTTGAACCGTTTCCAGCCGTCGGTGGTGTGGAACACTCCCTTTACCCGCGCCGTAGCGGGCAGCTCGCCAACACAATGGGCGAGATGGTCGAGGTCGAATCGCTCGGTAGGGTGCCAGCGCAGGCCCGTACTGGTGTAACCCAGGGCAGTGGCGGTTTGCTGTTGGGGCTGGCCAGGAGGGGGCGGAAAATCGAAAAAAGCCCCCTCTAGGCTAGGGCTGGCTGCCAGAGCCTGATGCTCGGCAGGCATCGCAGGCTGATCTTGTTGGCGCGCCTGGCCGCTGTCCAAGATGAGCGACACCGGCAGCACCCCTTCCTCAACGGTGTACACCCATTTACGGGCCGGCCATAGCGTGCCGATAAACTGCTGCGCTTGTTGATGCTGGGCGCTGCTTGCCTGCTCGCCCATGGTGATGGCGATGGCGTCGGCCATGTGGAGCTGGTCCTGAAACGTGTCGTGCTCGCGCACGCGGGCTTCATCCAATCGGCGTGGGTCAAGCGTGGCGATGATATCCTGCACCGTCACCACGTCTTGAAACGCCTCGCCGCGCAGTAAATCTAATAACCCCGCCGGATGACCAAGGCCCGATGGCTCGATAATCACCCGATCGGGCTTGCTGCGCGCCAATAAATTAACCAGCGCCGCCTGAAGCACAAACGCCAGCTGGCAGCATAGGCAGCCGCCGGGCAGCCCTTTCACTACCACATCATCGCGCGCATCAAACATCGCTTGATCAATGCCGATCTGACCAAATTCGTTGACCAAAATCGCCCACTTCTCATCCACAGGCTTTTGCTCGATCAGGCTGTGGATAAGCGTGGTTTTGCCGCTACCTAAAAAGCCGGTGACGATGTGAACGGGAACGCGTGAAGCGGCTGCCAACGGTTAACCTCCGGTCATGTTCATAAAGCGCACCACCTGCACGTCGCCATCGGTGGTGAAGTGGTGGCGTTCGGGCTTAAGCGGTAGGGCGTTAATAATGGCGGTTTTGAGCGCCTGCATATCGCCAGGATGGCGGCGCAATACGGCGCGCAGGTCCACTGAGTGTTCATTCCCTAGGCAGAGCAGCAGGCGACCTTCCACGGTGACCCGTACGCGGTTGCAACTATCGCAGAAGTTGTGGCTGTGGGGCGAGATAAAGCCCACCCGACTGTCGCTATCGGCCATTTTGAAGTAGCGCGACGGCCCTGGTGTGCTCTCTGTGGTGGGCGTCAGCGGGTAGCGTGTTTCGATCAATGCCTGAACGTCGTCGCTGGAGTAGAAGGTCTCTGCTCGGGAGTGGTCGGACACATCGCCCAGCGGCATCTCCTCGATAAAGCTAATATCGAGGCCCTCCTGACGGGCAAAGGTCACCAAGTCGAGCACTTCGTCTTCGTTGCGCCCCTTCAAGATCACTGCGTTTAGCTTGATGCGCTTGAAGCCCGCCTCTTTGGCGGCGTGAATGCCGTCGATCACCTTGGCTAAGTCGCCGGTGCGCGTCAGCTGCTTAAAGCGCTCGGGGTTGAGGGAGTCCAGGCTGATATTGAGCCTACGCAGGCCGCCGTCATACAGCCGCTTGGCGTGCTTGCGCAGGCTGGCGCCGTTGGTGGTCATGGTGAAATCGTCCAGCCCCGGTAGGGCGCCAATCTCGTCCACCAGTTGCTCAATCCCTTTGCGCACTAGCGGTTCGCCGCCGGTCAGGCGGATCTTCTCGACGCCAAGCTCGGTGAAGGCGCGCGCCACCATGGCAAGCTCTTCCAGCGTGAGCACTTGCGCGCGGGGGAGAAACGTCATCTCCTCGCTCATGCAGTACACGCATCGGAAGTCGCAGCGGTCCGTCACGGAGATGCGTACATAGCGGACACGGCGGCCAAAATCGTCAATCAGTTGTTCGGTCATTGCCAGCTCGTTATGGGTTGAATGCAGACCGCCTCGCCTGGTTGAGCGTCTGCTTGGTCATCGCCAAGTTCAATTAAGCAGTTGGCCATCACCATGGAAGTCAAAATACCCGAACCCTGGGCACCTGTGCTGCGCACATGTAGCACGCCATGCTCATTACAAGTATAAATGCCACGTAGAAAGTCGGTGCGCTTCAGGCGGCTTTTTAGCGGTGTTTGGGCAATCGCTGTGAGTCGTAAGGGCGGAAAAGGCAGCTGCCCCTGCAGCCGTTGCAAAAGCGGCACCACAAACTGGCTGAAAGTAACCATCACCGCCACCGGATTACCGGGTAAGCCCACAAACGGCGTGCGGGAGTCACTCAGTTGGCCGCAGGCCATCGGGCGGCCAGGGCGTAGCGCCACCCGCCAAAAGGCCAGCCGTCCAAGTTTTTCCAGCGCGTCGCGGGTGTAGTCCGCGTGGCCCACGGATACGCCGCCGCTGGTAATCACAAGGTCACACTGCGCTGCTGCTTCCGCAAGCGCTTGCTCAATGGCGCGCGGGTCGTCGGGCAGAATACCTAAATCCACCACCTCGGCTCCTTGCTCGCTAAGCATGCCGATCAGGGTAAAGCGGTTGGTGTCGTAGATCCCGGCGCTGGGGAGCGGCTCTCCCGGTGGCGTGACTTCGTTGCCGGTAGAAAAAATCGCGACCTTAGGGCGCTGGTATACGTCGACCTCGGCATAGCCTAACGAGGCCACCAGCCCCATGCTGGCAGCATCCAGCCGTGTGCCCGCCGTCAATGCAACGGCCCCTTTGGCAATATCTTCTCCGGCTTGGCGAACGTGCTGCCCAACACTGACCCGCTCTGGCGCATCGATAGTGACGCTGTCGGCGCCCTCAATGAGCTGCTCACGCATAATCACCGTATCGGTGCCGCTGGGCAGCGGCGCGCCGGTGGTGATGCGTACGCACTGGCCAGAGGGCACCTCACCCTCAAACGCTTGCCCGGCGAAGGCATCGCCCGCAACAGGCCATTGGGTTTGAAAGGGCGGCTGCTTTGGCCAGGATAAGGCAACGCCATCCATCGCCGCATTGGTATTCTGTGGCACGTTAATAGGCGCAGTGATATCAGTCGCCAGCCTGCGTCCGTAGGCGCTAGCTAGTGCCACCTGTTCTACCGCTACCGATTTCTCAACCAGCGTCATCAGCGCATCGCGGGCGGCATCGACGCTGAGCATCTGCTCGCCCAGTTCAAAACACGACAGGCTCATGGCGTCTCCTGGGAAGGCGTTGTCAGTGCCAGCTCCAAGCGGGCTTTCTCCTCTTCAGTATTGAGGTTGGCGAACGCTTCAGGGCAGTCAGACATATCCACCCGGCACCATGCGTGGCGCGCGTACCAGCGATCGATTTTACGCTCGCCTTCGGCCAGGGTGGCCGCTAAGTCGTCAGCCAGCGACGTACGTAGCAGCGCGACGACGGGGTGCAGGCGCTCGCCATCAAACGCCACGGCGATATCGTGCTCGACACCCTCCTGGGTAATACCTGCGACCATGCGCGCCACCAAATCGTGGGGCAGCGCAGGGGAGTCGCAGGGTGCGACCAGCAGCCACGGAGTTTGAGCCGCACGCAGGCCGCTGTAAATACCCATCAGCGGGCCTTTAAAGCCGCCTTCGGCATCTTCAATCACACGGTCGGCAAACAGCGCATACGCATCGCTATTACGGTTGGCGTTAATCACCAGCTCATGTACCTGGCCTTCGAAACGCTTGACGGTGTGTGCCACCAGCGGCAGTCCGGCAAATGGCTCTAGGCCCTTATCACGGCCACCCATGCGACGGCCTTCTCCGCCCGCGAGGATCATGCCAGTCAGTTCGTGCTTGGCGATCATATGCCTGCCTCCTTGGACGAGCGCGCGCTCGGCGGCTTGGGGGGAATCGCGTCCAGCGTCAAGCGGCCAGCGGCGTTAATGGCTTGGAAGCCTTTGCCCTTCGCTCGGGCAATCAGCATCACGCCGAAACGCTCGGCCAGCTCTACGCCTTTCTGTGTCACGCCTGAACGCGATACCAGTACGCTAATGCCCATTTGCGCGACTTTCAGCACCATTTCCGATGTTAGCCGGCCCGTGGTGTAGAAAATATCGGCGCTACGGCTATCGGCTTGGTTAAGCCACTGGCGACCCGCCAGTGTGTCCACGGCGTTGTGGCGGCCCACGTCTTCGACGAAATCCAGCACCTGAGCTTGGTGGCACAGCGCGCAGCCGTGTACCGCGCCCGCGCTGCGGTAGGTGTCGTTATAGGTGTTCAAATTGGTCAACAGTTGATAGAGCGTCGATTGGGCCAGCGGTGTCTCAGGCAGCGCTGTGAGAGAAGTTTGCTCCAACAGTTTACCAAACACCGTGCCCTGGCCGCAGCCCGTTGTGACGGTGCGCGTGCTAAGGCGCGCTTCCAAGTCATCCGGCAGGTGGCGAGTGACGATCACCGCTGCCTCGACGTCCCAGTCAACCTGAACCGCGGTTAAATCTTCGGCGTTTCTCAAAAGCCCCTGGTTGCGCAGGTAGCCTACCACTAGTGCCTCGGGGTCATCGCCTAGCGTCATCAGGGTGACAATTTCACGCTTGTTAAGATACACCGTAAGCGCACGCTCGGCGGCAATGGCCTGGGGGCGAGTGTCGCCGTAGGCATCCATGACATCAATGGTGGTCGTGGCCGGTAAGCGGGCTCGGCTTAACTGAAGGGCGGGCATCCGCAATCCTCACTGATACCAAAACGCTGTGTGGCTGACGCAAACACGGCGCACAAGATCATAATAGTTGAGTAAAATAGTCTGAGTTGACGATGATGGCGCTCAAAAGGCTTACTTGTCTACCCGTTCAAGGTCTAAGGTGGTGAAACCCATGAGTGATAGTTTACGCGCATTAAGCGTTACCTTAGTCGCCGAGCCCAAGCAGGTGCGCAGTTTCACGCTGACCCAGTGGCGCATTGCCGAGCTAGTGCCGGGGGACCAAGGGGGGTGCGTACTCAACCTGCAGCTCTATATGACCGAGCGAGCCGCCTATCGATTTAACCTCACCTCGCCGACGCCGCGCCTGTTCGTGCGTGCCGGGTTCACCGGGCAAACCCCAAAACCTGATGCGATCACCGCCAGCCAGGATGTGGCCGCGGGCTGGCTAGATGGCGAGCAGCAAGTATTAGAAGCGTCGATGCCGATGGCGATTCAGGTGTGGATAGAGCGCTATCTCGCGCGCCACGGTGAAGCGCCGATGGAAACCCGCAAGAAAAAACGCAAAGGGGCCGGGCGCAGTAAAGAGACCCCGACCAAGGAGCAGCCACAGTGAGCCGTTTGGAGCGCTGGTCGCGTAAAAAGCGCGGCATTGAACATGAGAGTGATGACAGTCAGTCGGCGGAGCCGATAGAGCCTCAGTTGGAAGTAGAGACGCACGCGCCTGAGTCTGACGGCATAGATGCCTCCTCCTCAGCGGTAGATGAGCAAGAGGCCGCAGCTCCGCCCCTGCCGGGCAGCCTGGACCACACGTTGCCCGACCCAGACACCTTGCCTGCAGGCAGCGACTTCAGCGCCTTTATGGTGCCTGGCGTCAGTGCTGCGCTGCGCCGCCGTGCCCTGCGTAGGCTCTGGGCCACCGGTAACTACAATGTGCGCGATGGTTTGGATGATTACGACGCCGACTTCACTCAACAGTTAAAGCCCATGACCAGCGAGCTAGCGGGCAAGCTGCGGCGTTGGGCCAATAAGGCGGAAGAGACCTTAGAGAAGCTGGAAGATTCGGCACAAAAAGACGCTGAACACAGCGAAAAAGTAGCGGCTGAGAGCCCGCCTGAGCAGGTGATCGCTTGCACAAGTGATGACAGTTTTGTACAAAGTGCCTCACCAGACGACCAGTCTGATTATCCTGATCACGCTCCAGGAGAGCGAAAAAAAGACAGTTAGTTTTTGAATCAGTGGGTTATGGCAAGTATGGCGGGCTTTCGTTGACAGCGGTACGACCAAAGAAAGTGGCAAAAAAGCTGTTTTCGCCATACGCTGATACAAGAAGCTATGTCGTTATAACGCCGAAAGTCATCCGTGGTGAGATGACAAAATCTAATCTCTAATTATAACAAAAACGACCTCTTGACCGTGAGAATGCATGAACCAACGAATCCAACTGGCGTCGATTGACGACCAGCGCAACGTCGCCGCTCGTGAAGCGGTGCGTCGGCGTATCTCATGGCCGGTGAATTTAACGCCTGCCAACGTGACCTACCACAGCCGCGGTCATGTGCTGTTGCTCGGTAGTGCGCCGTCAGTGACTCAAGCGGCACGAGTGCTTCAGGGGCGAGGATTAGCGTCCCTCACGATGCTGACCACAGATGAGGCCGTTGATCTTCCCGTCGCCAGCGAGCCGCTGATCGCTCAAGTGCTGAGTGCGCATCAACAGTCACAGCTTAACATCGCGGGTCATTTGGGTGGTTTTCGTGCCACTCTGAGCCAAGACGATGGCGACTCTCTCAATCTTGCCCAAGCGCTGATTGAGCGGGACGTGTTTGACGTAGTGCTGGACCTTTCGGAGGGAGTACTTAACGTCGCTTCTTGGGAACTGCCCCCGCCGGGCTACCTGCGCCTCGCATGGGAGCGCCAGGAAGCTGAGCGTGCCGACGTGTTAGAGAGCGTGACGGAACTGGTCGGTGAGTTCGATAAACCGCGCTATTTCCAGGTCAATACCGATCTTTGCGCCCACTCTTCCAGTGGTAACGTCGGTTGCACTCGCTGCCTCGACGTCTGCCCGGCGGATGCGATTTCTAGCATCCAAGGCCGCATTGAGTCGCGCATTGAGATTGATCCTTTCCTTTGCCAAGGCGTAGGCAGTTGCACCAGTGCGTGCCCTACGGGTGCCATCGAGTTTCGCCTGCCGGAAACCCGCCGTCAGCAGGATACGTTAGCCACTTGGCTCACTGCTTATCGGGACGCCGGTGGCGAGGTGCCGGTGCTGCGCTTTATTACCCATGACTCGCTGGAAGCTGAGCGTGCTGCAGGCATTACCACGCCGGGTCACATCATTGATGCCCCCTTGGAAGAGCTGGGCGCGGCGGGCCACGACCAGTGGCTGACGGCGCTCGCCAGCGGCGCTTCTGAAGTGCGCATTCAGCTTCACGACGGCATACCGCCCCGGCTCAGCGCATTTTTAGAGCATCAAATCACTCAGGCTCATAGTTTGCTGACTGCGCTAGGCCACGACGCCGCGCGTATTAAGCTACTGCCGGTAGGTGCCGAGGGCGAGCGAGATGCGCTGCCCAGCTTAACACCGCTCACCGAGTCGCCATTGAGCTTTAATGAGCCTAATAAGCGTGCTCGCCTGAACGTTGTGCTAGCACGCCTGGCCGAGCTGGGTACGCCTAGCGGTGAACGCCACGCCATGCCTCAAGGGGCGGCTTACGGTGGAATTAATGTCGATAGCGCGGCCTGTACGCTGTGCCACGCCTGTGTTAGCAACTGCCCAACGCCTGCGCTTAAATCGGGTGGGAATACCCCCGCGCTCAGCTTCCTGGAAGCCGATTGTGTACAGTGCGGGCTCTGCGAACAGGCCTGCCCTGAAGACGCCATCACGCTGGAACCAGGCTTCCTCGCGGCCCCTGCGCGCGAAACGCGGCATATTTGCCACGAAGAGGCGGCTTTCGAATGTATCAGCTGCGGCAAGCCGTTTGCCACCGCCAGCACCGTTGCCACCATTAAAGCCAAGCTGGCCAATCACCCTTACTTTGCCGGTGATGCCATGACGCGCTTAGAAATGTGTGAAGACTGCCGGGTGAAAGACGTGTGGAAAACCATGGCTCGTGACCCTGAAGCGCAACTAAAGGTGTAAAGCAATGAGCGATGCAATGCCGACGCTAAGTGAAACCGATGCGCTGCGAATGGATATCTACCAGCTGTTCGCTAGCCTGCTGCGTCAGGCCCCCGACAGCGAGCTACTGGCGTGGTTGGAAAGTCTCGATATTGAGCAAGATGGCAGCCGCATTGCTGAATGCTGGGCCGCGTTGTCAGAAGCGGCAGGCCAAAGTGATGTGGACAGCCTGAAGCGTGCGCATTTCCGCCACTTAGTAGGCGTCATTCAAGGCGACGTTGTGCCCTATGCATCCTGGTACCGCAACGGCGAGCTGATGGAAGCCGCGCTGGTCGCGCTACGCCAAGATCTCCGGGCGCTAGGCTTTGAGCGCAGCGATCATACCCGGGACCCAGAAGACCACCTGGCGGCGATGTGCGAAGTGATGGCCATGCTCATCGCCGCGCAAAGTAGTGAACAGTTCACCTTTTTCCAACAGCACCTTACCCCCTGGGCTAGCCGCTGTTGGGATGACCTTGCAAAAGTAGACACCGCTTTCTATTCAGCACTGGGGCAGTTGGGTAGTGCTTTTATGGAGAGCGAACAGGCACGTTTGAGCGATCAAGCGGCCTATCAACCGGTGCGCATAGTGGAGCCTGCTTCCTATGATGCCGGTGCAGCGCGCAAAGCCACACCGTGACGTGACCGTGCGCAGCGGTAAGCGAACAGCAGGGCCTACGGGCCACGCATAAAAAGGGCATGAAAGAGGAGAACCCCATGCACCAGTCACATAACCCTGAGCGCCGCCGGTTTATGAAAACCGTTGGTTTAGGCACCGCCGCTGCGGGCGCAGCCGTTGCGGTAGGCCACGTCACGCTGGCACAGGCAGATGATAAAAGTCCGGTTGAGCGCGACAAGCAGGCGGTGAACTACCGCGAGACCGACCATATTCGTGCTTATTACGCCTCGCTGCGTGACTGACGGCGAACTGCCAGGAGATTTGCCATGCGTCTAACTCGCAAAACGAACACCCCCGCTACCACTGGGTTGGGTATTTCCCGTCGTCAGTTCCTAAAGCGCACGGGTGTAGCCACCGGAGGGGTGGCTGCGGCAGGCTTTATGGGCGCGCCGATGATGCAGCGCACTGAAGCGGCTGATAAAACGCCGGTACTCGACTCCCCGGTAGAAACGAAGCGCACCATCTGCTCCCACTGCTCGGTAGGCTGCGGTGTGTATGCCGAGGTTCAAGAGGGCATCTGGACCAAGCAAGAGCCCGCCTTCGACCACCCGATCAACCGTGGCGCTCACTGTGCCAAAGGTGCGTCGCTCCGCCAGCACGGCCACTCCACTCGCCGCCTGAAGTACCCGATGAAACTGGTCGCCGGTGAATGGCAGCGCCTGAGCTGGGACGACGCCGTCAATGAGATCGGCGACAAGCTGCTGGAACTGCGCGACGCCCACGGCCCCGACAGCGTTTACTGGCTGGGGTCGGCCAAGTTCAGTAACGAGCAGGCGTACCTGATGCGCAAGCTCGCCTCCATGTGGGGCACCAACAACACCGACCACCAGGCGCGTATTTGCCACTCCACCACGGTAGCGGGTGTGGCCAATACCTGGGGCTACGGGGCGATGACCAACTCGCTCAACGATATGCACAACAGCCGCTCCATCCTGTTCATCGGCTCCAACCCCAGTGAAGCCCACCCGGTGGCGATGCAGCACATCCTGATTGCCAAAGAGCGCAACAACTGCGACATCATCGTTGCCGATCCGCGCTTCACGCGTACGGCCGCCAAGGCCAACAAGTACGTGCGCATCCGCCCTGGCTCCGATGTGGCCTACATCTGGGGTCTGTTGTGGCACATTTTCGAAAACGGCTGGGAAGACCGCGAATACATCAACCAGCGCGTCTACGGCATGGATGAAGTGCGTGCCGAAGTCGCCCAGTTCCCACCCAGCGTCGTCGAAGACATTACCGGCGTGCCCGAAGCAGAGATGTTCGACGTGGCCAAGCGCCTGGCCGACAATCGTCCTGGCTGTGTGGTCTGGTGTATGGGCGGTACTCAGCACACCACCGGCAACAACAACACCCGCGCCTACTGCATCCTGGAGCTGGCACTGGGCAACATCGGCAAGTCTGGCGGCGGTGCCAATATCCTGCGTGGTCACGACAACGTACAGGGTGCCACCGATTTGGGCCTGGGGTCTGATTCACTGCCGGGCTACTACGGCTTAGCAGAAGGCGCTTGGCAGCACTGGGCCAATGTGTGGGACGTAGACTACGAGTGGCTGAAAGGCCGCTTCGACGACACCGAGTACGCCGACGGCAAGCCCATGTACTCCAACGGTATTACCGTATCGCGTTGGGTAGATGGCGTGCTGGAAGAGGACGAAAACATCTCCCAGCGCACCGCGCTGAAAGCGATGTTCTACTGGGGCCACGCGGTTAACTCACAAACCCGCGGCGTTGAAATGCAAAAGGCCATGCAGAAACTGGAGATGATGGTCATCGTTGACCCTTATCCCACTGTCGCGTCCGTTATGCACGACCGCACCGACGGCGTCTACCTGCTGCCTGCCGCCACCCAGTTTGAAACCACCGGTAGCGTGACCGCCACCAATCGCTCGATTCAGTGGCGTGACCAAGTCATCGAGCCGCTGTTTGAATCGAAGCCTGACCACGAAATCATGACCCTGTTTGCCCGCAAGCTGGGCTTCGGTAATGAGCTGGTCAAGAACTATGAAATGAACGGCGACGAGCCGCTGATCGAAGATATTCTGCGTGAAATTAACAGAGGTATGTGGACCGTCGGTTACACCGGCCAAAGCCCAGAGCGCTTGAAAGAGCACCAGCAAAACTGGCACACCTTCAGTTTTGAGAACCTGCGTGCCCAGGGCGGCCCTGCCGATGGCGACTACTACGGTTTGCCGTGGCCTTGCTGGGGCACCCCGGAATTCCGTCACCCGGGCTCCCCGAACCTCTACGATACCAGCGTGCCCGTGATGGAGGGCGGCATGGGCTTCCGCGCCCGCTTTGGCATCGAGCGTAACGGCGTCAACCTGCTGGCCGAAGGCTCGGCCCCGGTAGGCGGCGACATCGACGACGGTTATCCGGAGTTCAACGACCAGTTGCTGAAAGACCTGGGCTGGTGGGATGACCTGACGGCCGAAGAGAAAGAGGCTGCTGAAGGTAAAAACTGGAAAACCGACTTCTCCGGCGGTATCCAGCGCGTTGCTATCGAACACGGCTGTGCGCCTTATGGTAATGCCAAGGCCCGTGCCGTGGTGTGGACGTTCCCGGATGCGGTGCCGAAGCACCGTGAGCCGCTCTACACCACCCGTCGTGACCTGGTTGAGCGCTACCCCACGTGGGACGACTTTGACTCCATCATGCGTCTGCCCACGATGTACAAAACCATCCAGGAGCGCGACAACAGCGCGGACTACCCGATCATCCTGACCTCCGGCCGTTTGGTGGAGTATGAAGGTGGCGGTGAAGAGACACGCTCCATGTCGTGGCTGGCGGAGCTGCAACAGGAAATGTTCGTCGAGATGAACCCTGCCGACGCCAACGATATCGGCGTACGTGACGGTGACGATGTCTGGGTCGAAGGCGCCGAGGGCGGCCGCGTCAAGGTGAAAGCGCTGGTCACGCCCCGCGTTGATCGTAAAGTGGCGTTTATGCCGTTCCACTTTGGCGGTGTGTTCCAGGGCGAAAGCCTGCACGACCGCTACCCGGAAGGCACCGTTCCTTATGTGATTGGTGAAGCGGCCAACACCGCCACCACCTACGGCTACGACCCGGTGACACTGATGCAAGAGACCAAGTGCACCATCTGCCGTATCGAACGCGCCAGCTAATAAGACCTGACCTGACAGCATGCCGGTGCGGGCACGCCCGCACCGGCAAGAGGAGAACACCATGGCTCAAATGAAATTTATGTGTGACGCCGAGCGCTGCATCGAGTGCAACGGCTGCGTCACCGCCTGTAAAAATGCCAACGACGTCGAGTGGGGCATCCAGCGCCGCCGCGTGGTCACGCTGAACGACGGCGAAGCGGATGAAATGTCCATTTCCGTTGCCTGTATGCACTGTGATGATGCCCCTTGTATGGCGGTTTGCCCTACCGACTGCTTCTACAAAACCGACGATGGCATCGTGCTGCACGACAAGGACCTGTGCATCGGCTGTGGTTACTGCCTATACGCCTGCCCCTTCGGCGCGCCGCAGTTCCCCCAGCAGAACGCCTTTGGCGAGCGCGGCAAGATGGACAAGTGCACCTTCTGTGCCGGTGGCCCTGCGGAAACCAAAGAAGAGGAGTACCAGAAGTACGGCTCCAACCGCATCGCGGAAGGCAAACTGCCGCTGTGTGCTGAAATGTGCTCTACCAAAGCGCTACTGGCCGGTGATGCGCAGGATGTGGCCGATATCTTCCGCCAGCGCGTGGTACACCGTGGCCATAAAGATGGTGCGTGGTCGAACAATCCTCGGGCTAGCACTGACAACCTTGCCTATGATGCTGCCCGCAAAGGGTAAGGAGGCGTGTCATGACAACGTTGACCATGACAAAGGTGCCCTCACGGGCACCTAGCGGCACCGCTAGCTGGCTACAGCGTGGCTGGCGTCTATGCCTAATGCTGGTGCTGTTGGTTGCGAGTTTGGGGGTCACCCACATGGCCGTGGCGCAAGCCGACCCGGATCGCGAAATGACCACCGCCGCCCCCGGCATCACGGCGGATCAGTGGCGCCAAGTACGCAGTGGCGAGACGGGACCGAACTACCGTGACTCCCGGCACGAGAGTAACTACAACCTGATCAACGCCAGCGGCGAAACGTGGCGGATACTGCGCAATCGCTGGGTATCGCCGTTTGGCTTGATCGCCATCGGCGGCATGGCCGCGATGATTGCGCTGTTTTACTTCATCGTTGGCCGTAAATACCTGGAAGAGCCGCGCACGGGCCGCAAGCTCTTGCGCTGGTCGCTGCTAATGCGCGCGCTGCACTGGACCGTGGCGACGCTGTTCATCACGCTGGCGCTGACCGGGCTGAACCTGCTGCTGGGCAAGTTCGTGTTCCGTACGCTGTTCGGCGATGCCGTCTGGGGCTGGATGGTCGCGGCGTCCAAGGTGTTACACAACTACTTGGGGCCGATTTTTGGCGTGCTGCTGGTCATCATGCTGATTAGCCTGATCAAAGAGAACATTCCCAAGAAGCACGACTGGGTATGGTTCAAAAAGGGCGGCGGTATGATTGGCAAAGGCCATGTAGATGCTGGTTTTGCCAACGGTGGCGAAAAAGCCTGGTACTGGCTGCTAGCGTCGGTAGGCATTTTGGTGGTGGCGAGTGGCTTCGTGCTCGACTTCCCCAACTTTGACCAGGGCCGCGACACCATGCAGTGGGCCAACATCATCCACGCCGTGGGCGCGCTGGGCTTGACCGCCGTCTCGCTGGGCCATATCTACATCGGCACATTAGGTACGGAAGGCGCGCTGGAAGGCATGACCACCGGCTACGTGGATGAAACCTGGGCTAAAGAACACCACAACCTGTGGTATGAAGCGGTTAAAGATCAGACCGTTAGTGAAGAGGAACTGGCCGCACGTAAAGCGGGCGGCAGCGGTGAGCCTTCAGCAGCCAAGCCAAGCTGAGTCACGCCGTCGAGATAAGTGGACGTGAACGCCCTTCGACACCGCCTTCGGGCGGTGTCTTTTGTTATGCTGCACTCCAATGACTTTTGAAAGAGGAATCACCATGGCGACATTTGACGAACTGGATGCCACCACCCGCACTGAGCTGGAAGCCGCCGCCTTTCGGCGCTTGCTTAAGCATCTGGACGACAATAAAGATGTGCAGAACATCGACCTGATGATTCTGGCGGATTTCTGCCGTAACTGCCTCTCCAAGTGGCTGGTGACCGCCGCCGATGAGCGCGGCACCGAGCTTGAGCTGGACGCCGCCCGCGAGTACGTCTACGGCATGCCCTACAGCGAGTGGAAAGCCAATCACCAGGGTGAGGCAACGCCGGAACAGCTGGCTGCTCTTGAAGCGCGCCAAGCCAAGAAAAAGGCCAACGCCTCCCCCAACGAGCACAAGGAGTAGCGCCATGGATGCCATGGAAGCGCTGAACATTGCGGTGCTCACCGTCTCCGATACGCGGACGGAAGAGACCGACCGCTCGGGGCAGTCGCTGGTGCAGCGGCTAACTGAGGCGGGGCACCGTTTGGCGGATAAGCGGATCGTACCGGATGACGTTTACCAGATCCGTGCGGTGGTAGCGCAGTGGATTGCCGACCCCGGCGTGCAGGTGGTGCTAACCACGGGCGGCACAGGGTTTACCGGGCGCGACTCCACCCCCGAAGCGGTCTCGGTGCTGCTGGATAAACGTATCGAAGGTTTTGGTGAGCGTTTTCGCCAGCTCAGCGGCGATGAGATCGGCAGCTCCACGATCCAGAGTCGCGCATTGGGTGGCTTCGCTAACGCCACGGTGGTGTTCTGTTTGCCGGGCTCTACCGGTGCGTGCCGTACCGGCTGGGATGGCATTCTGGCCGAACAGCTCGATAGCCGCCATAAGCCCTGCAACTTTGCCAACCTGGTGATTCCCGGTCGGGGGCAGCATGGCTGATCTGCAGCCGATTGAAGCGGCGCTGGAAGCGCTGCTGGCCGACGTGACGCCGCTCGATGCCGAACGGGTCGCGTTGAGCGACGCCGCTGGCCGCGTGCTGGCCGAACCGGTCACGGCCACGCTGGACGTGCCGCCGTTCGATAACAGTGCGATGGATGGCTATGCGCTGTGCGCGTTAGACGCGGGTAAGCGGCTGCCGGTGAGCCAGCGGATTGCCGCGGGCAGTACGGCACGGCCATTGGCGGCGGGCACCTGCGCACGAATCTTTACCGGCGGGCAGATTCCGCCAGGTGCCGACTGCGTGGTGATGCAGGAGCGGGTGGCTGAGGAGAACGGCGAGGCGCTCATCCCCGTGGACGTGCCTGAAGGAGACAACGTTCGCCTGCAGGGCCGCGACGTGCGCCAAGGCGATGTGCTGCTCAATGCTGGCGAACGCTTGGAAGCCGCCGCGTTAGGGCATTTGGCGGGGCAGGGCATCACCGAGGTTCGCGTACGACGCCGCCCACGGGTGGCGCTGCTTTCCACGGGTGATGAGATCGTCGACCCCGGCACACCGTTAAAACCGGGTCAGCTGTATAACTCCAACCGCCCAATGCTCAAGCGGCTGCTGGAGACGTTCGGGGCCGAGGTGGTGCAGTTGGTGAGCGTGCCCGATGACTACGCCCAAACCGTGGCGCTGTTGAACCACGCCGCTGCCGAGGCCGATGTAGTGGTGAGCACCGGTGGCGTCAGCGTCGGGGAGGAGGACCACGTCAAAGCGGCGCTGGAGTCTCTTGGGCAGCTCGATATGTGGAAGCTGGCGATTCGTCCCGGCAAGCCGCTAGCGCTGGGTCGCTTGCCCCGCGACGATGGCAGTCATGCTCGATTTGTGGGGCTGCCGGGTAACCCGGTGTCGGGGTTTGTGGGCGCGTGGCTATTTCTACGCCCACTGATGGGGGCACTACTGGGCTGCCCTGCGCTGGCGGAGCTTCCGTGCCTAACCGCCACCGCGACCTTTACCACCGACACCGGCCCGCGCCAGCACTATATGCGGGTGGCGCTGCGCTTTACGCCCGAGGGCATTGAGGCCGATGCCTTTGATGATCAAAACTCAGCGGTGCTCTCTTCCTGCATTGCGGCCGATGCGCTGGCGGTGATTGATCCGCATAGCCAGGTGGAGAAAGGTAGCCAAGTGCGCTGCTTATGGATGGTGGGTTGAACTTGCCTCGGAAGGTGGGCTTAGCCGAGCTCCGTTTAGGAGCAGAGTGAGCTGCTCCCCTTCCAGGGCGATGCCGCACAGCGCCGGATGGCGGGAGCGGGCAGCCAGCAGTGGCGGTAGTGGGTAGATCGCGGCGGAGGGCAGGCGCATCATCTCACTGTCGCCGGTAATGCCTAGCTGCCATGGCCCCTCGGCATCGCGTAGGGTTAGCCAGCGCGTTGGGTGGTTCGGTGGTTACGGAACTGATCACGCGATTAATTTTGAAAAGGCACTTAATCGGTTGCTAGAAAAAAGAATGATCGAGCAACTAAATAATGGCATGGGGAATAAAACACGACGTATCCTTGGTAATACGCCCCACGTCTTCGCGAATGCCCATGCCACACGCGCGGTCGCCCACTACCCAACTGCCAATTAGCGCGTGCTTGTCGCCAAAGCGCGGCAGCGGGTGGTACGCCTGGCGTATCCACGGGTTATCAGTGTAAGGCCCGCCCACGCTCTCTTGCTGGCCGCTGGGCGTTATCAAACTGATATTGCTCCCTTCCCGTGAGAAAAACGGCTTGCGCACCCAGCCTGCTTCCAGCGGCGAGTGACTATCTTTTTCAAAATACGCTGGTAGCAGATTCGGGTGCCCTTCAAACTCTTCCCACAGCAGCGGCAGAATCCCTTTATTGGAGAGCACGGCTTTCCAGGGCGGCTCGAACCAGTGGGTGTTGAGTTGCGTGACCGCCTCGCCAAACGCTTCTACCGCCATCTCTTCCCACGGATAGAGCTTAAACAGCGCGGTGATGGGTTGGTCGTCTAGGTCAACAAAGTGTTCGACTCCTGGGGCCACGCCAATGTCTTCGATGTAGATAAACGGCGCCTGTAAGCCTGCCTGTAGGGCAATATCCTGCAAGTAGCTGACCGTGGCGCGCTCCTCGTCGCTGCCTTTTACACAGGAGAAGTAGAGGGTGCGGTTTTCCAAGCGGTCGCCCAGATGCGCCATGGCATTGAGCAGGCGTTCTTGAATCGAGTTGTACTGGTCGGCGTGGCGGGGCAGGATGCCTTGCTCAATCGCCTGCTCCAGCCACACCCACTGGAAAAAGCCCGCTTCATAGAGCGAGGTGGGCGTATCGTAATTCAGCTCTAACAGCTTGGCGGGGCCGTTGCCTGAATAGGCAAAGTCCATTCGCCCATAGAGGGGCGGTTGCCCGCTGCGCCAGGAGTGGTGGATGAGGTCCCACATATGCTCGGGGATTGCGAGGCGCTGCATTAAGGCATTGGAGTGACAGACCTTATCCACCAGCTCCATACACATCTCGTGCAGGGCTTCGGTGGGTGCTTCGATCTCTTGCTCCACCTGCTCCAGGGTGAACTGGTAGTAGGCGTCCTCTTTCCAGTAGGGTTCGCCATCAATGGTATGGAAATGAAACCCCAGCTCTTTGGCCAGGGTTTTCCATTGCGGGCGTTCAGAGACGTTGATGCGCAGCATGGTAGCTCCCAAACGGTGGTCAATACCCCAAAACGCTAGGAACCCCAAGAGGCCGATCGTGTGCCCAAACCGCGACGTGTCGTGGCTTGGCGGTTTTGCACCACCGAGCTGCGCAGGGCCTCGTTACGCTGATTGACCCGTTGCGTCGCCTGGCTGGCCGCAGCATTCCAGTTGCCCTGGTTTTGGCGGTTGCGGTAGACCGGCTCTTGATACACGCGCTCAAACGAGCGCCCTCGGCTGGTATTCGCCAGCATGTTACCGACCATATAGCCCATCATGGCAGGCATGAACCAACTGCCGCCGCCTGCGGCCTGGGCCTGCTCGTCGGTGGGGGCTGCGCAGGCGCCTTCGCCGTGTTCGGCTTCGCAGGCTTCTAGGGTGTCGAAGCGGGGGACGGACGCCAACGAGGCCTCGTAGGCGTCTTCGCAGGCGCTGCGGGTGTAGACGTTGGCTGCGACGCAATCCTCTACGCTTTGAAAGCTTTGCGGCTCATCAAAGCGCACATCGGTTAAGTGCTCATCTTCTGCTGGCTGGGTACAGGCAGTTAAGCCAAAGGCGCTCGCTCCCATCATCGCAAGCGATAGGCGTGCGCTACGTTTACGACGTGGCAGGTGGGTAGGGTGAGACTGCTTTTCCATGATGGCGCTCCGTTACCAGGTCATTGAAGCCGCGTTAATTAAGCCCACGGCAATCGAGATGCTGCCCACCAGCGTGCCGTAAGCTTGATGACCTTCGGTGATGTGCTGAGACAAGCTCTCGCCCTGGCGGCGTAGAAATAGTTTTAGGCCAAAGAACGTGGCGATCTGCACGCCGAAGGCCACCACGCCCCACAGAATGAAGTCGATATAGCTAATGGAGTGGGCCATGGCGCTGTAGAGCGGGAGGGTGAAACCCAGGATAGAGCCGCCATAAGCGGTGGCGGCCGCCGCATTGCCCGCTCGAATCAGTGCCCACTCGTGGTGCGGGGTTAGGCGGCTATAGCAGTACATAAAGGCCACCAGCAGCGCGAGCGCGCCAAGCAGGTAGGCGAAGAAAGACGGTAATCCCTGTAGGTAGTGCAACATGGCGGTGTGCATCCTTGTAGTTAATGACGTGTGGTCAATAAGCAATCGACATTGTGACATAGCTTAGCCGGAGAGCGGCAATCATCCATCGCCTTTCGTCGCGCCGCTTGGTAAGTAGTAAAAAAACCTATTTTTTGACTTTTGTTGCGACTAAAGGCTAATAGATGAAACGTGTCACCTGCTTAAAATCCCGCGATAATTGGTATTTTTACCTAAACTCACCGTGTCGTATCGCTTGATACCGCTCTTCGTGCCCGTGTTGGGCACCGCTTTAGACGCGACCGCTTCGAAGGACTTCCCCTCATGCATGCCCTAACCCTGGCATCGTTTCTGTTTTTTACGGGCCTGGTGGCCTTTGTCACATGGCGCATCACGCGGCGTGATGACCACCGCAGCACCAGCGGCTATTTCCTGGCAGGCCGCACGCTGACCTTTCCGCTGATCGCAGCGTCCATGCTGATGACCAACCTCTCCACCGAGCAGATGGTGGGGCTGAACGGGTCCGCGTTTACCGATGGTTTGAGCGTCATGGCGTGGGAAGTGATCGCCGTGATTGCCCTGGTGGCGCTGGCGCTGTTCTTCCTGCCGCGCTTTTTGAAAAGCGGCATTGCTACGCTGCCGCAGCTGCTTGCGATCCGTTTTGATACAGGCACGCAGCTGATTGCCAACGTTATCTTCCTGATTGCCTACGCGGTGGTGCTGCTGCCGATCATCCTCTACTCCGGGGCCATCGGCCTTCAGGGCATGCTGGACTTACAGGGCCTGACCGGCATTGAATCCAACACTGCGCTGCTCTGGGCGACGGTATGGGCGGTGGGCCTGATTGGTGCGGTCTACGCGCTGTTTGGCGGCCTGCGTACCGTTGCCGTTTCTGACACTTTAAACGGGGTTGGTCTGCTGATTGGCGGCTTCGTGATCGTTTACTTTGGCCTACAGGCGGTGAGCGGCGGCAGCGGCGTGATGGAAGGCTGGAGCATCTTGAAAGAGAGCGACCCCAGCAAGTTCAACTCCATGGGCGGGCCAGATCAGCAGGTACCGTTCTCGACTATCTTTACCGGCGTGCTGCTGCTTCACCTCTTCTACTGGACCACCAACCAGCAAATCATCCAGCGCACCTTTGCCGCCAAGAACCTCGCTGAAGGCCAGAAAGGCGTGCTGCTCACCGGCTTCTTCAAGCTTTTGGGGCCGCTGTACCTAGTACTGCCCGGCATCATTGCCTACCACCTGTATGCCGACCAGGGCATTCGCGCCGATGAAGCGTATGGCCACCTGGTATTCAACGTGCTGCCGCCTTACCTGACCGGCTTCTTTGCCGCCGTCATGGTCGGGGCCATTCTCTCCTCGTTTAACTCTGCGCTGAACAGCACCACGACGATCTTCAGCCTGGGCATCTACAAAGGCGTGCTGAAAAAAGATGCGACGGAAGAGCAGGTGGTGAAGTCTGGCAAGGTGTTTGGCTGGACCATGGCGATTACCACCATGATTATTGCGCCGCTGCTGGCGGGTCAGGACAGCCTGTTCGGCTACCTGCAGAAGATGAACGCGATCTACTTCATCCCAATTCTTGCCGTGGTGCTGGTGGGTCTGCTGACAAAACGCGTACCGCCCATGGCCGCGAAAGTAGCGCTGGTCGGCGGCTGTTTGCTGATTGCGGCGGGCTACTTCGTGCCGCCGTTCAACAAGCTGCCCATGGTGATGCACGAGTTCCACTTCGTCGCTTCGGTGTTCGTGCTGCTAGTGGCGGTCATGCTGGTGATCGGTAAGCTGCGCCCCCGCGCAACGGACTGGGTGCAGGAAGACTCCGGCGATGTCGATCTCACCCCGTGGAAAGGCGCGGTGCCTACCGGTATCGTGCTGGTGGTGTTGGTGGTGATTATGTACGCCTCTTTTGCGGGTGGCTAATCACGCCAGTGTTGTAAATGGAATAGCCCCAACGTCCCGCATTGCGGGCGTTGGCGTTGTTGGCGATAGGCTTGGCGGCATGACAGGTGGCGTCGAAGCGTTAGAGGAGGTGTGTAGAAGCGTACTGAGCGAAATGCATTTTAAAAAGTGATGCAGCCAGTGGTGTAGCGCCCCCATCATGCTGCACTGAATTGACAATGTTGCCGGGGTATGACAAACACACATCCATTTTGTGCGAGGAATCATCGGTGGCAAACGAGCAGACTTATCAAGCGTTGGGAGTGGATACCCTTGGCCAACGGCTAGGCGGTGTGGAGGCAGTCGCCAGCCGCGTGGGTGGCAACCCCGCCGAGTGGCACATCCGTGAAGTAGGCGACGGCAACCTCAATCTGGTGTTTATCGTGACAGGCAGCACCGGCAGCGTGGTGGTCAAGCAGGCACTGCCCTATGTGCGCATGGTGGGCGAGAGCTGGCCGCTGCCGCTCTATCGCGCCCATTTCGAATATTACGCCTTAGTGCGTCAAGCCAAGCGCGCGCCCGGCGTGGCCCCCGAGGTGTACTACTTCGATAAGCCCCAGGCATTGATCGTGATGGAGTATCTTCACCCCCATGTGATTCTGCGGCGCAAGCTGATCAGCGGCGAACGGGTGGCGGAGCTGGGCGCTACGTTGGGTGAGTTTTGTGCGCGCACGGCGTTTCGCGGCTCTGAACTCTCCATGGCAAGCCCGGATAAGAAAGCCGATGTCGGGTTGTTCTCTGGCAACGTGGCGATTCCGGCGATCACCGAATCGCTGGTGTTTACCGACCCCTACTACGGCGCGGAGATGAACCGCCACACGCCCGAGCTATCGCCCGTGGTGGATGAGCTGCGCCGCAACGCCCGCCTAAAAGCCAAGGTGCAGCGGCTGCTGATGAAGTTCACCGCCAACACCGAGACCATGCTGCACGGCGATTTGCACTCCGGCTCCATCATGGCCACCGACACCAGCGTGCGCGTCATCGACCCTGAATTTTCTCAATACGGCCCGATGGCGTTCGACTTGGGCATGGCGGTAGCCAACTTCTTCATGGCCTACTTTAGCCAGCCCGCCCACCGCCAAGAAGGTGACCTGGAGGAGTATCAAGCGTGGATTTTAGAAGTGATCACCGATTGCTTTACCCGCTTCGATGAGGAGTTTCGCCACCTCTGGCAAACCGAGCGCACCGGTATTCTGTTCCCCAGAGCGCTGTTTGAAGAGCAGGGCAACAGCGCCGACGACGCCTGCGACGCGCTGCTGGAAGAGATCCGTGAAGATGCGCTGGCCTACTGCGGCATCGAAATGCACCGCCGCGTGCTCTCGCTGGCCCACAATGCCGACTTCGAAGAGATCGAAGACACTGCCCTGCGCGCCAAGCTGGAAGCACGCAACGTGCTGATGGGCCAAGCGCTAATCATGGAGCCGCAAGCTTACTGTGATCTCAATGCGCTAGTGGCTTTAGCCAAGGCATACAGTCAGAAATCAGTGCTGTAAGCACTTTAGGTGGCACCTTCGGCACCGCTTTGCGGTGCTTCGCGGGTGCGCTCCGCTTACGCCGCGCTACGAATGCCCCACCTGGAGTTCGGCGAAGCCATGTAGCGCGGCGTAACGAATCTTGCGAGGTACGAGCAAATGAGGCACCCGCGAGGGCGGCGATAGCCGCCTTCACACGTTAAAGCTGATCCAAACGATCAAACTTCCCGGCGATGTCGCTTTCGGTCCAGTGGGGCACCCAGCCTTCTACGTTGTCGAAGAAGCGCAGCGCGGTGAATTCCGGCTCAGGGCCCATGTCGAACCAGTGCGGGGTATTGGCGGGCACGCTGATCAGGTCGTTGCGGGTGCAGAGCACCTGATACACCTTGTCGTCGATGTGCAGGCAGAACAGCCCCTGGCCTTTGACAAAGAAGCGTACCTCGTCTTCATGGTGGCGGTGCTCGTTCAGGAACTTCTGGCGCATCGCTTCCTTGTCCGGGTGGGTGGGCACCATGTGCAGCACATCGACGGTTTGGTAGCCGCCCTTGGCTTTTACCCGGTCGATATCTTCCTGGTAAAGCGCCAGAATCTCCTCCTGGGTGGCATCGTCGGCAATCTCGCCCGGCGCTGCCCAGCGCTCAAATAGCACGCCTACCCGGTTCAGCTCAGCGGCAATTTGTTCGCCGTCCGTGGTGTCCAGAAGCGCATCGTTAGGGTTTTGATCGGCAAAGACTTTCAGTTGTGACATCAATGACTCCTGAAATAAGCAATGGTCAACCGTTGCCGCTAGACGGCAATCTCGTCGAAGCGTGCGACGCAGGTGTGGTGTGTTCCCGGCTGGGTGCCTTCGCGCACCAGCTGCCGGGTTTGCATGCCCGCCTGTTCAGCGGCATCCAGCTCTTCGACGACATCTGACAAGAACAGCACCGATGCGGGCGGCAGGTCAAGGGTGTCGAGGATACGCTGATAAGAGGCAGCCTCACGCTTATGGCCAATATGGGTGTCGAAATAGCCGCTGAACAGCGGGGTCAAATCGCCCTCATCGCTATAGCCAAACAGCAATTTCTGCGCCTGCACCGAGCCTGACGAGTACACATACAGCGCCTTGCCTTCCGCCTGCCACTGGCGCAGCGCTGGCGCCACATCCGCGTATAAATGACCGGTGAAGTCGCCGCGCTGGTAGCCGTCGGCCCATACCATGCCCTGCAGGGCTTTCAGCGGCGTCACTTTCTGGTCGGTGTCGATCCAGTGCAGCAGCGTGGCGACTACCGCTTCCAGCGAGGCGTCGGCGTCCTGCATGACATCACGCACGGCATGGATCTGCTCGGCCACCGCCGGTGCCTCTGCGTTCTCGCGCAGAAAGTCAGGCAGCTTGGCGTGGGCATAGGGGAACAGCACTTTGTGAACGAAGTTGATATCGGTGGTGGTGCCTTCGATATCGGTCACGATAGCGCGAACGGTTGGGTTGCTCATTGGGGCCATCGGCTCTCTTCCAGTACACAGGCAAGTAAAAATTCAATCGCTTCCAGATGGCGGCGGCAGCTGGCAATGCTGTCGCCCACGGCGTAAATGCCGTGGCCTGCCACCAAAAAGCCCCAGGGCATCGGCCAGCCTTGGCGAACGTGCTCTGCTAACTCCTCCATATCCTGGGAGTTAGGCACCACCGGCAGGCGAATCGTCGCGTCATGCGTCACGTTACCCGCCAACGCCTTTTGCATCTCGAAACCGCTCAGTTCGATGCCGTCGGGAAAGCGTCGCGACAGCACGGTGCTGGCCACGGTGTGGGTGTGCAGCACGCAGTGAATGGTCGGGTCTAGCCGGTACAGCGCGGCGTGCAGGTCGCTTTCGGCGCTGGGTTTGCCGTTGCCTTCCAGCACACGGCCTTCCAGGTCACACAGCAGCAGGTCATCCGCCTGGATGCGGGTTTTATCCCGCCCGGACGCCGTGACCCAGTAACCAGCCTCGGTACGCGCGGAAAAATTGCCGCCGGTGGCGGGGGTCCAACCTTGCTGCGCTGCCCAGGAGATGGCGTCCAGCAGTTCGGTGTGTAAGGTAGTCATAAGGCCTGCATCGTCTCATCCAATGGGCATCATTCTATATGATAAGCTTCGCGCCTGATAAGCCGCGCGCCGAGTTCACCGGTTCAAGACCTCAAGGAGCCCTTCATGGTTACGTTACAGTCACGCAGTTTACGAGTGCATGCCGACGCCCTCGAATACCTGGACCAGACCCGGCTCCCCCAGGCCGAAGAGTGGGTGCGCTGTGACTCTCCCGAGGCGTGGCAGCACGCCGTCAAGCATCTTGCCATCCGCGGGGCGCCATTGATTGGTTTGAGCGCTGCTTTCGTGCTGGCCCAGTACGCCGCTCGCCATCCCGAACCCGAGTGGCAAGCCGTCAGCGACCGTTTACGGGCAACGCGACCCACGGCGGTGAACCTGATGTACTGCCTGGACGCCATGGAAGCCTGTTTTACCCAGGGCGCTGACGCCCTGGCCGAACGAGCCAAAGCGCTGTTTGAAGAGGACCGCGCGCTGTGCCAGCGCATGGCCGAGCGGGGCGCTGACTTGCTGGCCTCCGGCGACCGCGTGCTGACCCACTGCAACACCGGTGCGTTGGCCACGGCCGGTGTGGGCACCGCGATTGGCGCGTTGGCCATCGCCAAACAGCGCGGCATCGACCTGCATGTGTACGTGGATGAAACCCGTCCGCTGCTCCAGGGTGGGCGTTTAACCGCCTGGGAAATGGCCGATTTAGGCATTCCCTACCAGCTGATCACCGACAGCATGGCGGCCAGCCTGATGGCGGCGGGCAAGGTGGATAAGGTGATGGTGGGGGCGGATCGCATCTGCGCCAACGGCGACTTTGCCAACAAAGTGGGCACTTACATGCTGGCGGTGGCGGCGCATTACCATCAGGTACCGTTCTACGTGGTGGCCCCTTACACCACGGTCGACCCCGCCTGCGCCACCGGCGCGGCGATTCCCATCGAGCAGCGCGATGGCGCGGAGGTGCGCGGTGCCGCCGGCGCGTTTGGCGAGGTGGTGTGGGCGCCCAGCGATGCACCGGTGTGGAACCCAGCCTTCGACGTGACGCCCGCCAAGCTAGTCACCGCCTGGATTTTGGATACTGGCGTGTTTGACTCAGCGGCGATTGCACGGGGCGAGCATCTGCAGGGCTGGCGCTAGCGGTCAGGCAGGCTCAGTTTAGAAGCGTTAGCTCATAAACGTGCCGAATGCGCTGACCGTCCCAATCATAACCGAGATGACGGCCTTGCCGCGTGGCGGAGAGTACCGGGGGTCTTAGCACTGCGGCGCACTCGCCATCGGGGTCGCGAACGCTGGGGTAAACGATGCCATCTGCCTGCTGCTCCCAAGCGTTTCTGCCCAGGGCTTGCCCGGCAGACCAGCTGTCTGGGGTGAGTAGGGGCTCTGCGTCGCGGTGGCCCCGCAAGTCAATCAGTTGCCCCATCAAATCGGAGAGATAGACGCGCTGCTGCAGCATCATGGGCGGCTCGTTGGACTCCCCCATGAAGCGCTCTGCGTGGTACAGGGTTTCTGCAATGGCGGTGGCTTCGGTGAGTGCGCAGTAGTAGGCACCAAAGGTGCCATCGCTAAACCGCGAACCGGAGGCAGGGAAATGACAAAACGCCGCCATGACGGGTGTCCATCCAGGCCCATACCGGCGGTCGCCGTCGCGCACCAGATGGATCGCGCCCATTTCTTCACGAAGCCTAGCAGAGGTCTCGCCTTCCAGTTCGTTAAGCAGGTCCCAGTCGTCAGTGTGGCTATTGACGCCTTCGAACAGATCAATCGGAGGGAAGCGCGAAGGGATAACGCGGTAGCTTGGCCGCCATGTGACGTTGCTGAGCGGGAAGTTCATACATGGCCCCCTCCACGTGCGGCATCCAAGTGCTGCCGAACGACATAGAGGTCGGAAACGTGACCACTTAACAGGCGTTCCATGGGCGTGTGACCGGCAAACAGTGGGTTGCTGTTGGCTCGTTTTAGCCAGCTATCGGCGGCCTCCTGATTGGGGAGCAGGATATGCAGCGCCTTGTAGATGCCCAGAATCAACGACATGCGCTCAAGATGGTTGGCATCCAGGCGGGCTTGCTCGGGAGTTTGCTTCCAGCGCCGGTAAGTGGAGTCGGGCACGCCGAGTAATAAGGCGGCTTCGCTCTCTTTCAGCCCCCAGCGGCGGGATATGTTGGGATACGTGCGCATGGCAGCGGCTCCCATGTCACGGCGCTTGGTAGCGGTGTTGTGCTGAATGGCCATATCGCTTTCTCCTCTCTTGAATAGAGAATACACCAAATGAGCGATTTTTTAAAAAATACGATTATTTGGTGGGCGTTAACGCTTGGCAGTCATAGACGCCCGCACGCAGTGTAGAACCGGGTAATCAATACGGCCTTCCAGCGCTTCGAACACCACTTTCAGCCCCTGGCCTGGAAACTGCTCGAAGGCGGCGTGAATCTGCGCTAGGGTCGCTGGGTCAATCGTGACTACCTCTTCCAGGGCCAGCTCGCCGCCTTGAATGGCATCGCTCAAATGGCGGTAGACCGTATTGGCGGCCAGCCCGCGCTGCTCGGCGACCTGTTCCGGCGTTAGCCCTTGGCGCAGCAGCGCGGCAGATTCTAGAGCGCTGCTGCCCACCGGGGCGCTGGCGGCGGGCTCATCGGGGTGTGCTAGCACCACCGCCAGAAAGCCTTCGCCGTAATCCTCCAGCTTGCGTGCGCCGATACCCGAGATAGTGCCCAGCGCCTGCAGCGTTTGCGGTTTTTGCGCTACCAGCTCGGCCAGGGTAGCGTCGTTGAAGATCACGTAGGCGGGTACGCCCTGGGCATCGGCCAGCGCTTTGCGATGCTGGCGCAGCGCTTCCCACAGTACGCCGTGGCCCTGGGCGGCAGATGCCCCTTTGGCTCCGCGCCGCGCAGGCTTGCTGGGTTTGCGCAGGGTGAGACGTTGCTCGCCGCGCAGTATGGGCTTGGCGTTGGCGGTGAGCTTGATGCCGCCATGGCCCTCCATATCCACGCTTAAAAAACCGCTGGCGATCAGCTGGCGGAACAGCGCTTTCCACTCGCTGGCGGTGAGCTCCTGGCCGATGCCGAAGGTGCTCAGGCTGTCGTGACCAAAGCGGCTGATACGCTCGTTGCGCTTGCCGAGCAGCACATCCACCAGATAAGTGACGCCAAAGCGCTGCTCGGTGCGGTAGACACACGACAGCGCCTTCTGCGCAGCCACCGTGGCCTCCCAGGTGTCAGGCGGGGTGAGGCAGTTATCGCAGTTGCCGCAGGGTTCGTCTAATGAATCGCCAAAGTAGTGAAGCAGCGCCTGACGGCGGCAGCTGATGATCTCGCATAGCCCTAGCATGGCGTCGAGCTTCTGCTGTTCGATGCGCTTTTGCTGGTCGGCGGCACTGGAGTCCTGCTGCATCTGGCGCAGGGTGATCACGTCCTGCAGGCCATAGGCCATCCAGGCATCGGCGGGCAGCCCATCGCGCCCGGCGCGGCCGGTTTCCTGGTAGTAGGCTTCGATGCTTTTGGGCAGATTGAGGTGCGCCACGAAACGCACGTCGGGTTTGTCGATGCCCATGCCAAAAGCGATGGTGGCGACGATCACCACGCCGTCTTCGCGCAGAAAGCGGGTTTGGTGCTGCTGGCGCTGCTCGGCGGGCAGCCCGGCGTGGTAGGGCAGCGCGGTCAACCCCTGGCGAGCCAGCCAAGCGGCGGTCTCCTCCACCTTGCGCCGAGAGAGGCAGTAGACGATGCCCGCTTCGCCGTCGTGGTGTTCGCGGATGAAACTCAGCAGCTGCTCTTTGGCATTGCCCTGATTTTCCGCGATGTGGTAGCGAATATTGGGGCGGTCGAAACCGTTGTTGTAGAGCGCGGCTTCCTGAAGCTGCAGGTGCTCCATGATGTCGTGCCGGGTAGGCACGTCGGCGGTGGCGGTGAGCGCGATGCGCGGCACGTCGGGAAAACGCTGGTGCAGGTGGGAGAGCTGGCGATACTCGGGGCGGAAATCGTGCCCCCATTGGGAAACGCAGTGGGCCTCGTCGATGGCGAACAGCGCGATGCGTGTCTGCTCGAGCAGCATCTGCATGCGTGCCGTGGCCAGCCGCTCGGGCGCGATGTAGAGCAGGTCCAGCTCGCCTGCACGCAGGCGGTTCTCCACCTCCATCGCCTCATGCATCTCAAGGCTGGAGTTCAGGTAGGCGGCGCGCACCCCGTTCTGGATCAGCGCGGCCACCTGGTCCTGCATCAGCGCGATCAGCGGCGAGACCACAATCGCGGTGCCTTCACGTAGCAGCGCAGGGATCTGATAGCACAGCGATTTACCGCCGCCGGTGGGCATCAGCACCAGCGCATCGCCTCCGGCTATCACATGCTCAATGATCGCCTGCTGGGGGGCACGAAAGTGCTCAAAGCCAAAGACTTCCCGCAGTACTTTGAGGGCTGCCGAGTCGTCGTGCATCGCTGCTCTCCTTGTCGTGTGCGTGAAGGAGAATTGTCGCACGAAAACCCGAGTGAGTTGGGTTAGCGAATCCCCGCCCGTAAAAACGACTGCACGAACTGGCGCTGGAACAGCAGAAAAGCCACCAGCAGCGGCGCAATACTCAGCAGCGTGGCAGCGCTGACGGTGGCCCAGTTGACCCGCGTAGGTGAAGCATTACACGACAGCGGCGTGATAAACTGGCCTACCGTATTGGTTTTTTTTATTAAGGAGTTCGTTATGGCACGTGCCAGCGCCCGTCATATTTTGGTAAGCAGTGAAGAGCAGTGCAACGCACTGAAACAAGAGATCGAGAACGGCCGTGATTTCGCGGACGTGGCCAAGCAGCACTCCAGCTGCCCTTCTGGCCGCCAGGGCGGTGACCTGGGTAGCTTTGGCCCCGGCCAAATGGTGCCAGAATTCGACAAAGTCGTTTTCAGCGGTGAACTCAACAAGGTTCACGGGCCGGTACAGACTCAGTTTGGCTATCACTTGCTCGAAATCACCAGCCGCACTTAATACCTTTTAAAGGCCGTCATGCACCGCGGCAGCCATGTCGCGGTGCCATTGGCATCGCGCTGCGCCGGTTCTGCGCTGGCCCGCGATGTAAGGAGCACGCCTTGAACGACCCCATCATTACCATCGATGGCCTGAATAAAACCTACGACGGTGGCTTTCAGGCGCTCACCCGCGTCGATTTAACCATCCAGCGCGGCGAAATTTTTGCACTGCTCGGCCCGAACGGGGCGGGTAAAACTACCTTGATCAGCTTGGTATGTGGCTTGGTCAATCCCAGCGAAGGTCATGTCATTGTCGATGGCTTCGACAGCGTGCGCGATTACCGCCAAGCCCGCGAGCGGATTGGCCTTGTGCCGCAAGAACTCACCAATGAAGCGTTTGAAACGGTCTGGAACACGGTGAGTTTCAGCCGTGGCCTGTTTGGTAAATCCCCCAACCCCGCCCATATCGAAAAAGTGCTCAAGTCGCTCTCGCTGTGGGATAAACGCCACAATCGCCTGATGACCCTCTCCGGCGGTATGAAGCGGCGGGTGCTGATTGCCAAGGCGCTCTCCCACGAGCCACGCATTCTGTTTTTGGATGAGCCGACCGCCGGGGTGGACGTCGAGCTGCGGCGGGATATGTGGAACGTGGTACGCGGGCTGCGGGACGATGGGGTGACGATCATTCTCACCACCCACTACATTGAAGAAGCCGAAGAGATGGCCGACCGCATAGGCGTCATCAATCGCGGCGAGATCGTGCTGGTGGAAGAGAAAGCCGCGCTCATGAAAAAGCTGGGCAGTAAGCAGCTCACCCTGCAGCTCCACAGTCCGCTGGCAGAATTGCCGCCTGCGCTGGCGCAGGAAGAACTCAGCTTGGCCGCCGATGGCTTTGAACTGGTGTACACCTACGATGGCCGCCAGGAAGAGGAGGGGCGAGGGATCTCTACCCTGTTAACGCAGCTAGAGCAGGCGGGCATCAGCTTTAAAGATCTACACACCCGGCAGAGTTCGCTGGAAGATATCTTCGTGGACCTGGTGAAGGAGCGCTCATGAACCTCTATCCCGTTCGTGCGATTTACATGGCGGAGATGGCCCGCACTCGCCGCACGCTGCTGCAGAGCATTGTCTCGCCGGTGATCTCTACCTCGCTCTACTTTGTGGTGTTTGGCGCGGCGATTGGCTCGCGGATTACCGAAATTGGCGGGGTGAGCTACGGCGCGTTTATCGTTCCTGGTTTGATTATGCTGATGCTGCTGACCCAGAGCGTCTCGAACGCCTCGTTTGGAATCTTTTTTCCCAAGTTCTCCGGCAGCATCTATGAGATTTTGTCGGCGCCGATCTCCTATTTGGAGATTGTCGTGGGCTACGTAGGGGCGGCGGCCTCGAAATCGATACTGCTGGGGCTGATCATTCTCGGCACGTCCAGCTTCTTTGTGCCGCTTGAGATCGCCCACCCGTTTTGGATGCTGACGTTTCTGGTGCTGACCGCCGTCACCTTTAGCCTGCTGGGCTTTATCATCGGCATCTGGGCGGATGGCTTCGACAAGCTGCAGCTCGTGCCGCTGCTGGTGATTACCCCTCTCACGTTCTTGGGCGGCAGCTTCTACTCCATCGATATGCTGCCTCCGTTTTGGCAGAGCGTGACCCTGGCGAATCCGGTGGTGTATCTCGTCAGCGGTTTCCGCTGGAGCTTCTACGGCATTAGCGATGTCAGCTTGGGGGCCAGCGTGGCGATGATTTTGCTGTTTTTGGCGGCAAGCCTTGCCACCATTGCCTGGATTTTCCGCACCGGTTACCGCTTAAAGCCCTGATGCTGAAGTGACCTCTTCGACGTTTTTATAAAGGTAATGCCTGTTTATGCCGCTACTGCAAAGTACTGTCTACCGCCTTGAGCCATCCCTCGACGGCGAACGCTTAAGTGTGACGGCCCCGCCTGCCGAGGCCGCCGCCAGTGACGACACGGTGATGGCCAGCCTAGTGAATGCGCTAAACGACACCTACAACACCAAAGCGAAGGGCTGGGGGCGCTTTGCCGAGCAGGGCGAGCAGGCCGGGCCGCTGTTGGCGTGGCTCACGGCGTATCAAGCCGACGAGCAAACCTTTGCTCAACTGGCGAACGCGATGGCCGAGCGACTGGCCCAAACGCTGCAGGGTCAGCTCTCCGTTGGCGGTTACTTGGTCATTGCCCATCTACAACAGGGCGATACGGAAACGCTGCTGATGGCCCTCATTCACCAACGGGAAGGTATCGGCTTTAACGACGCGCACCAAGCGGTGCCTGCCGCCCAACTGAACACGAGCCAACTCACCCTGGCAGCCCGCATCAACCTGACCCAGTGGCAGAGCGGTGTGGAAAGCACGCAGTACGTCTCGTTTCTAAAAGACCGGGGCGGTAAAAAGCTCGCCGATGGCGTAGCGGCGCTGCTGGGCATGGAAGAGGGCATCGATGCCCCCGCCGAAACCCGCACGCTGCTGAAAGCCTTTAGCGACTACGTCGAAAAAGAGGACCTGGACGACGACGCCAGCCGGGAAAAAACCGATACTCTGGTTGATTACGCCAACGAGCAGCTGCGCCGAGGCGAACCCATGACGCTGGAAGAGCTCTCCGAGCTAGTGGATGAGAAGCAGCCCAAGGCGTTTTACGACCATATTCGCAACGCCGACTACGGCCTTTCGCCGGAAATCCCGCCGGACAAACGCACTATCAGCCAGTTTCGCCGCTTCACTGGCCGCGCTGGAGGCGTCTCGATCAGCTTTGATTCACACCTGCTGGGTTCCAGCATTGAGTATGACGAAACCCAGGACCGGCTGATCATCAAGCAAGTGCCCAAGCAGCTCAAAGAGCAGCTTGCCAAGCGGAAAGAGTGACAAGGTTAAAAGGGCTTGAACAGGCAGCGTAAAGCTTGGGTGGCGAGCGGCACCAGGGGCTAACCTATAGAGGCCAAGCGATTAACCAAGCAGCGATGTTCAACAGGCCTGAGCTAAACAGATCGACGCGAAACATACCTACTTTAAACAGAGCTCAATGGCAAAGGAGCGCCGCAGTGCCTATGAAAGAAACGCAGGATGCGACGAATTTAACCGAGCTGATCCACGCCATGGAACGGATGGAGCGGGAAAACGCGCAGGTCAGTGTGGATGATGTGGTGCATGCGGTAGGGAGACGCTCGTTTGGGCCGCTGCTTCTATTGGCAGGCTTGATAACGCTGGCGCCGATTATTGGTGATATCCCCGGCATGCCAACACTGATGGCGGTGTTAGTGCTGCTGACCTCTTCACAGCTGCTGGTAGGGCGGGAAACGTTCTGGCTGCCTAAATGGCTGCTTAATCGTTCTTTATCACGGCAGAAGTTTGATAAAGCGCTGCACTACATGAAAAAGCCCGCCAAATGGGTCGATGGCTTGCTGGGCGTGCGCTTGGCTTGGATGACCGGCTACATCGGTATTCGGGTGACGGCCTTCGCTTGCCTGCTGGTGGCGTTAGCGATGCCACCCATGGAGTTCATCCCTTTCAGTGCCAATGGCGCTGGATTGGCACTCACGCTGTTTGGATTGGGGCTGGTGGCCAGAGATGGCCTGATGCTGGCGTTGGGATTCTTGCTTACCGGCGTGACCTTCACGGTAGTAGTGATGAGTCTCATCTAATGCTTTACTAGGTTTTTCGCGCTGATTGATAAGGCAAGCCGCGATAGGGGGGGCTGATTACGCAAAACAAAACAAAGCCTGCTAGGCTGGAAGGGTCAGCTCAAGGGTGAGCAACCATCTGCTTTCTCGAAAACGCAACAAGCAAGGAGCACCGTTATGCGTAACATCATCTATATCGTGGGTTTGATCGTGGTAGTGCTGTTTATTCTTTCCCTACTGGGCCTACGCTAAGCGCTACGCTGCTGAACCACTCACTCTATGCCCCCGGCCTGTGCTGCCAAGCGCCCGCTCCTGCCTAGCGGGCGCTTGGCTAACGCGTTAGGCGCAGTCTGCGGCTCCCTGCCCAAACATATCAAATATCAGCTCGCGGCCCATGGCTGTTAACACAAAACGGCCATAGTCATTAAAAGTGGCGGCATCACTCTCTTCCAACACTTGCTGGCAAAGCGCCCAACGGGGGTGCTGATGGCTCAGAGAGATCAACTCCTGGTGCGATAAACCACGCTGTATCAGGGTGATGGTTTCAAGCACATGGCCGCTCTCATAAAGCAGTTCCGCTACGCTAGAAAGGCAGTGGCGCAAGCTGCGCTGTACGTGGAAGGAAGCAGTGGTCGCGGGGGATAATGCTTCAGCGGGCATGGTAGGTTGCTCCTGCAATCGCAGCAAAATGGGTGTGCTGCAGTGCATTATAAAGCAGTAGGAGTGTTAGACCAAGGTCTATGTATTGGGCTGAGTTTTGCGTGTCATCTGAATTACAAAAAAGGTGTGATAGGCTTGCGGCACTCCTTTTTAGAGCTGGTTGATTATGCAGATTAGTGTCTTTGGTACCGGATATGTAGGGCTCGTGGCAGGTGCGTGTTTGGCGGATGTGGGTCATCAGGTCATCTGCATGGATATTGATGCTAACCGCATCGCACAGCTTAGCCGTGGTGAGATCCCTATTTTCGAGCCAGGCCTGAGCCAGCTGGTTACCCATAACGTCGCCGCCGGACGCCTGCGGTTTACCACAGATGCCGCCCACGCGGTCACCGAAAGCGACACGCTGTTTATCGCGGTGGGCACCCCGCCAGACGAAGGTGGCAGCGCCGACCTGCAGTACGTATTAAGCGTCGCGGAAAGTATCGGCCAGCACATGCAGGGCTATAAGCTGGTGGTGGATAAATCGACGGTGCCGGTAGGCACCGCCGAGCGTGTGAGCGACACCATCAGCCGCGTGCTACAGCAACGTAAGGTTGAACACCCTTTCGATGTGTGCTCCAACCCTGAGTTTATGAAAGAAGGCGCTGCCATTGACGACTTCACCCGCGGCGCCCGCATTATCGTAGGCACCGAGAGCGAGCGGGTAAAAGAGCGCATGAAAGCCTGCTACGCTCCCTATAACCGCAACCACGACAAGCTCATGTTTATGAGCGTGCGAGCGGCAGAACTGACGAAATATGCTGCCAACGCCATGCTGGCGACCAAAATCAGCTTTATGAACGAAATGGCGAATTTAGCGGAGCGCTTAGAGGTTGATATTGAAGACGTACGGCGGGGCATAGGGAGCGACCCGCGTATTGGCTATCACTTTATTTACCCTGGTTGTGGTTATGGCGGCTCCTGTTTTCCTAAAGATGTGCACGCCCTTGAGCAAGCTGCTTTGCAATTAGGTTACACGCCGGAATTATTAAAAGCCGTAGAAGCCGTTAATCAGCGCCAAAAACAAACGCTTTACACAAAACTGCAAGAGAGCCTCGGTAACTTAGAGGGGAAAGTGATTGCTATTTGGGGGCTAGCATTTAAGCCCGGCACCGATGATATGCGCGAAGCGCCCAGCCGAGCACTGATGGAAGCCCTGTGGGCAGCAGGCGCAAAGGTGCAAGCGTTCGACCCGGAAGCGATGGGTGAGTGCCGAAGGCTGTATGGCGAGCGTGACGACCTGATGCTCGCAGGCGACCGTATACAGGCAGTAAAAGGTGCGGATGCACTGGTCATCTGTACAGAGTGGAAAGAATTTCGCACCGTTGACTTCACTTGGTTAGCAAGCCAGCTAAATAATAAATTAGTGGTAGATGGGCGTAATTTATACGCACCCAGCGCGTTGAGTGAGGCGGGTGTTTGCTATGTGGGTGTCGGTAGAAAGTCTTAATAAACAGAAGTTTATAGCTTTGGTTTGCTGTTTCTGGTAAATGGGTAAGCCCAGAGCTAATAAATTTGTTAAAGTTAATAGTCTAAATGCCGAATAAATAACTAATTAGCTAACTTGAATAATGGCTGCCGCAAAATCGGTAAGACGGCCGCACAACGCGAAAAAAGGACGGTACGCATGGCTTCCATTTCATCATTGGGTATTGGTTCAGGGCTTGATCTCAACGGCTTGCTCGATCAGCTGCAAGACGCTGAGCGCGGCAAACTGGCCCCTATCGAACGGCAACTGGAAACCCAACAAACCAAAATCTCTGCCTACGGGCAGCTGCAAAGCGCCCTTTCCGAATTTCAAAACGCCGCAGAGGCACTTAACGACAGCGCCCTCTACGAAAGCCTCTCTACCAACGTAGGGGGCGAAGCCATCACCGCCACGGCAGATGGCGAAGCGCAGCCTGGCAGCTACAGCGTAACGGTTGAAACGCTAGCAACCCGCGGCACTCTGGCTTCTAAAGGCGTTACAGCTGTGGATGACGTACTCACCACTGCAGAGGAAACGCTTACCTTTACTTTTGGTAATGGCAACACTCAGGATGTCACCATTGCGGCAGATAGCACCCTCGAAGGTATACGGGATGCCATCAACGCAAAGGAAGATTCGGGTGTTAACGCTACGATTGTATACGATGGCACCGACTATCGGTTGTCGCTGAGTTCAAGTGAAACAGGCGCTGATGCATCCATTAGCAGCTTCTCAATTACTGGGGGCGTTGCACTTGAAGCAGATGGTGGCGTAGATGATAAGGGCGTAAGTACAGGCACACATCAAAGCGGCACAGACGCCGCCCTGAATGTTAACGGCATCGCCATTACTAGTCCTACTAACCAAGTAGAGGGTGCAATTCAGGGCGTCACGCTTAACCTTCAGGAAGAGGGTAATAGCACTGTGGCAGTAGAGCAAAACACCCGCGCAGTACGCGAAGCGATAACCGGCTTTGTCGATGCCTACAACGATCTAAAAGGCACCATTGGCGAACTCACCAGCTTTAATGCGGAAACCGGCGCTGCTGGGGAGCTGCTGGGCGACAGCGCGGTACGCACGGTGGAGTCGCGTTTACGCAGCGTGTTGGGTGGAGGTATCGAAGGCCAGTTCTCGATGCTAACGGATATCGGTATTTCGCTGCAGCGAGACGGCACGCTGGAAATCGATAGCGGCAAGCTAGACGACGCCATTGCCAATAATCAGGGTGCGCTCTCCGCCTTTTTTGCAGGCGCTGCCGATAACGAAGGTATGGCAGGCCAAGTGAACCAAACCATCGAGCAGTTGCTAGGCACTAATGGTACGGTATCCGGCGCGATTTCTGGTGCTGAAAACCGCGTTGAGTCGCTGGGCGAGCGTTACACGCGCATGGAGCAATCCATCGAGCAGACCATTTCTCGCTACCGCACTCAGTTTGGCCAGTTGGATAGCATGATTGCCCAAATGAACCAAACCAGCAGCTACCTCACCCAGCAGTTTGATGCGTTAGGTGCACAGCTAGGCCGAAAATAATACCAACTTTGTTTAGCTATCTCCAAAGCGCCTGCGATAAGCAGGCGTTTTTATTGGGGTAATGGGGTATTCGGAGTTAGGTGATAAAAAAGACCTAAAGTTAGCCGTTGTTCCGTCGATAAGAATGCTATTAAATCCAGTCGAAACGCCACCGCTGGCGCAATGTATCAATAATTGTGGGTTTAGCCTTTTGCATCGAGGAACATCTGCATGGCGACAATAACCTCTCTAGGCGTCGGCTCTGGCCTGGACCTCACCGGCTTGTTGGATCAGCTTCAAGAAGCGGAGCGGGGCAAGCTCGCGCCTATCACGCTGCAGAAAAAACAGCAGCAGGCGAAAATTTCTGCCTACGGGCAGCTGCAAACATCGCTAAACAGCTTTCAAGATGCTGTAGCGAAACTCAACGACCCGAAGCTCTACCAAAGCCTTTCCGCGAACGTGCGTGGCGATGCCATTAAAGCCACTACCTCCGCCAGTGCCTTGCCCGGTAGCTACCGGGTAGAGGTATCTCAGTTGGCCACCTCTGGCACCCTGGCATCTAACCGCATCACGGGTGAAAAAAACGCCGCGCTAGACCTACAAGGGGCCACGGCCATACGGCTCAATTTTGGCGGCGCGGATTCGGTCGATATTGCCATTGCCCCCAACAGCAGCCTGGAAGCCATTCGTAACGCCATTAACGCCCACAAGGATGCCGGTGTTAACGCCACCATCATCAACGATGGGGAAGGCTACCGCCTGGCGCTCAGCTCCAAGGCTACAGGTGCGGATGCTTCGATTGAAGGCTTCAGCTTTGTAGATACCAGCCAGGACCCCGCGGCAACGGTAGCAGGGCCCTTTAGCGAAGATGCCGCCACCAAGCGTTCTGGCGAAAATGCCGCGCTCACGGTCAATGGCATTGCCATCAGTAGTGCCAAAAACCAGATTGAAGGGGCCATTCAAGGGGTTACGCTCAACCTGGCCGAGTTGAGTATTGCCGAAGGTGAAACGGCCACCAGTACCATTACCGTCGAACGAGACACCCTCAAGCAGCGCGAAGCCATCAACGACTTCGTGAAAGCGTTCAACGACCTGAAAGGCACCATTGCCAAACTCACCAGCTTTACAGGCGACAGCGAAACCGCAGGCGAGCTGCTAGGCGACAGCACCGTGCGCACCATTGAAAGCCGCTTACGCAACGTGTTGACCGGTGGCGTGGAAGGTGGCGAGCTAGGCACCCTGAACCAGCTAGGCATTACCCTGCAGCGCGACGGTAAGCTGGCAGTGGATGACGACAAGCTATCCGACCTGGTGGCCAATAACCCCCAGGCGCTGAGCGACTTCTTCGCGGGTGATAAAAAAGAGAACGGCCTGGCAGGCAAGCTGTCCACCACGATTGACCAAATGCTCAGCAACAATGGCGTGGTCAAGCTGGCCATTAGCGGTGCTGAAAACCGGGTGAAAAGCCTAGATGAGCGTTTTGAGCGTATGGAAGTGACCATCGAGCGCACCATGAGCCGCTACCGCTCTCAGTTCGGGCAGTTGGACAGTATGATTGCGCAAATGAACAGCATGAGTAGTTACCTCACCCAACAGTTTGATGCACTAAATGCCCAGCTAGGGCGCAAGAGGTAGCCGCTAAAAATCGCCCGCTAGCCCCCATTTCAAGGGGGCTTTTTCACTTCTGAGCCAGGGTGAAGGTGGAAAGAGCCAGGGTAAAAGCAGCCACGGTAGGTGGTGAAGTTGGTGACTGCTGTGGGAGGCAGCTTTAGCTCGCGACCGATGTCAGCTAGTTGCCAAACATTACATAATTTTTTACTACTCACCCTAAAGGTTCTCCCCATCAGGCCGTTAATCAATATAACGGCGCTCCATGTCGCCGAACAGCGGGCCTTCCGGCCAGTTCGCACGCAAGGAGTATCACCATGTCAGTGATGAGTTATTGTCAAATTCTGTGTATGGCCGGTCAGGCGGTAGTCCTGTCTGACTGATCGGTCAAGGGTTCGCCGTCCTTGAACTGGACGTTGTTCACGACCAGCTCCAGCTTGTTGAACCCCTTGATCCGCTTCCAGCGCTTCTGGGCGCTCTGAAGCAGCTTGAAG
>Ga0209644_1000086_pt1 | contig 41529 bp, 58 predicted proteins | sample ETNvirome_2_1000_FD_184069 | JGI IMG/M metagenome (GOLD analysis project Ga0209644, IMG submission 184069) | Marine viral communities from the Pacific Ocean - ETNP_2_1000 (SPAdes) (version 2) | ecosystem: Environmental > Aquatic > Marine > Oceanic | place: Pacific Ocean | collected 2013-06-22 | reverse complement strand
GTACTCCAATTCTATTCCCCTATCGTTGGCTTCGGTGGCATAAACAGTACCCTTAATATTATACTTTCCGTCTTCTTTTCGATAAACGGTGCACTGCTCCATATTGATCTTCCAACTCTCATCCTTTGCATCAACATATGTAATGAAAGGCTCTTCAACTCCTGTTTGGTCTGTGTATTTCAAACTCTTCGTAACAATTACCATACAATAATTATAGGGTAGTTCCCAATCCTCCTCCACTAGAATTTCTGAACGATTCTGAAGAAACATTTCTCCGGAGGTAGCTCATACCAATGAAAAATAGGAGATGTAGAATTATTTCCAAAGCTTCCAAAATTATATAAATCTTTCCATTTCTTAAAATCATAAGAGTATTGAACCCAATAGGGTAAAAGAGGATCTATGTCCGTAATTTTGAAATAGATACCTCCAGGACCTCCATATGGATGGCCCAAGGGGGTTACTTTCTGATATGCTATCTTAATCTCCATCTTCGGAGCAGCATTTACAATTGCTGACGATAACAATAAAAGGGTTAGTGTTCTTAACATTTCTTTACCTTATTATAAAAGTTGTTATGGATAATTTCGCCCCAGGTTGTGCAGTATCCAGTTTCCCATTCCTCTTCAATAAATTTCTCTACCTTTTTCCAATCAATTGACAATTTCATATCTTCCAATTCTTGCATATAGAAAAATGCTTTCATCTTAAATGTCTCTTTGTCCATTCTCGACTCTGCTTCCATCTCATCTCTCCAGAGCTTATGAAATGTTCCGTCAATTATCTCTTTTGCTTTATCACTTAGCATGCTTTAATTATATGTACGTTCCGAATTCAGTTCAATAAGAATGGACGCGAGGGACGGAATCGAACCGTCAATTGCTCTTTTGCAGAGAGCCGTCTTACCGTTTGACCACCCCGCGAAATCATTATGCCCACCCTAGCGGATTCTTATCCAATTCCTCTTGATACAACTCGTCATACTCCTCTTCTTTAGGTCTGAAGTTTAAAGTCATTTGAGGATCAGGTTCCAAGCTGGGTGGCTCAGTTGCATTTGCACCCCTGCCTCTCAAATATGCCAAATCAAATAATTGCCTCATCAGATCGTCGAGAATGTCTTTGTCGACCGAGACTTGATTGTACATAATCAAATCATACTCCCAATTCCTCTTGATGCCATGCTTCTCTTTGAGCATCTCAACCAGATCTCTGTAATGCAGCTTCTCAGCTTCTAAAACCTCTCCTACTGTCATGCCATTTAACATGCAATAATTATAGGGTAGTTCCCAAACCCTGTCAACATAAGAATTATCGAAGATCACCAGTAGCGCCAGAAGTTTCAACAAATGTTAACCCATTTGATATCAAAGAGTTACTATCACCAAAAGCTTTTGATACACAATGCCCTATCTCGACAGTTTCGGTGTAGAGATCATCCTTCATTCCATTCCTCATCATCAAATCGAAGAGATAAGCAAACTCATTCATAAAAACTTTCTCTTTCTGATCAAAAGTTCTCTTTATGCCCCAGTACCTTTCGATAGGAAAAATTATCTTATTATCTTTTTTCATAAACTGTAAAGGGAAGCCTATCTCTTTAATTTGTCTCACTCTCTTCATTGTGTGCTCTTCTATGTCTTTTTCCTCCTCGTAAGTGTGACATAATTCATAATAAAACCCTTCATTACAAAATTGTTTTTCGAATTCATTTTCATCGTAGTGATGGAGAATCATATCAGCATCAACGTAAAATAATATATCGTTTCTATCTAAGTAAAACGTTTTTAAGAAAGACTTAACTTTAATACAATCGTTGTCCCTGTAGTTGAATGGCGTTATTCCGTACGCGGCTAATTCAGTCCTGAAGTCGATAATTTTTACATTTTTATATTCTTTGAATTTAAAGCCGCAATAGTAAGGATCGTCTGTGTGGATATATATGTTTGAAGATTGAGGTATATTTTTATCAAAATAGTTTTTTATTATACTAGCAAAATAATCAACATAAGGTCTACCTACACAAACTGTAGCAAATGAGAAAGTCATGTTAATAATTAAAGAGAAAAGGAAGGACTTCTACGGTTGCCCTTCCTTGAATATGATCCTTTACCTTTCTTAGGTTTTTGAATCCTCGTGCCTGTATTAAACTTAATCAGGAACCTTGCCTTTATTATTTTTTTCATCTCTCACCTACAATACTTATTATAGGTAAGTTCCTTTTAAGAGTCAAGAACTAGATTTTCTTTTTCTTGGCCAAGCGCGCTTGAGCTAGCTCTTTTATAATCTCTTGGTATCTTGCATGAGGCTCTCCACGACTTGTCAATGGGTGGCGCTGTAGCTCTACTAACGCCGGTTCGGGTTTGATTACGGACGTTTGCTGTTTTTTATCTTTCTTAGTTTCTTCTTTCATAACTTATTTTAACTGAAATGGAGCCAACTCTCGGATTCGAACCAAGGACCGACGGTTTACAAAACCGATGCTCTACCCCTGAGCTAAGCTGGCACATTATTCGCTCCTTTTTCTCCACTCATCATACTGTCTACGTCTTTCATTCTGATCTATATCTGATTTTATCTGATGTTGACCGGATTGCAAACTTTCTACTCTTTTAAGTAAAGCATCTCTCTTATCACTATCATCCATTTTACTAATATACTCTAAACTCTTTTCAATAATTCTAGGATCAACTTGAGAGCGACGAGATGGTACTTTTATAATATTAGGTGTTGGAGCAGCTACAGTCGGCTTCTTAGATTCTCTATCTCTACTAGATCTACTTCTACTACTTTCCTTTTTAACAACAGTAGGTCTTTTACCAACTGGCATTGGACCAATAATATTTGGCAATTTATGCGTGCTAAATGATAATAATTCCAATACTCCATTGTTGTCTACCTCCACCAATTCATTTGATACTCCAATAAGAGTTACACCGGAATCAGTTGGCTTACGATGGTTGAGTGTAATAAATCTTTTCGGTAAATCTTTCGAATACAAAAATACATTTGTTATATTTTGATAGTTCACTATGCCAGTTAGATATAGTTTCATAGTGGGTGCTGTAACATAATCTTCTGGCTTCACCTCAACGGGTAACTTGTCTAATAATACAAATGCATTTCTCTTACTAATTCCGTCATAAGGATTTTCACCTTTCAATGTGGTAGCATAAACAAAAATTGTTAACACTACTAAACAAATAAATATTCTACTTTCTAATTTCATGCTTTTATCGGGGTAGGGGTTAAAAATTTAATGTACGTAACTTCGTACCCAGCTTTTTTTATCGCTGCTTTTACTTGTTCTTCATCTAGTTTAGCTGATGGATCAAATAAAGCAAGGTACACATTTTGTCTCTTAATATCTAACATTATGGAAGTTGGAATAATATTTGATACTTTTGATAGCTTCTTTTTAATTCCAATTGCACAAGATGTACAAACAAGTCCATGGACGTTTATCTCAACATCTATCCTAGAATTTTTATCAAGTGGTGCAGCTGTACCTGTTAGTAAAAATAATGTGATTAAACTTATAAATAAAAACTTCTTCATAAAATTATTTAACTGGAAATCTGAATTTGCACATATACTCGCCCTTTTTCTGCAAATAGTCGGCGTAAACCGTTGACCAGCTACCATTTGTGCATTGATGGATTTCTGTAATGCCACTGAACCCTAGCTCGGGCATGTACTTATGGTCTTCTACTATCAAGCTTATATTCTTAGGATACTTATCGATAAAGAAGCTTTCTACCTCCTCTGCTTTATCTCTATTTTCGCAAATGATTGTAGCTTTTACTTTTATATCGTAATCTTTATACTGTTCTGGCTCTACCTTAAACCTATCTTCAGCATTCTTAAACGTCGTTGTTCCAAACTTATGAAATGCAACGTCGTTGTCTTTTTTTGTAAATTTCGCTATGTAAAACTTACAGTGGGTTCCTTTATACTTTTCAAACAGTTTGTGTTGTGGTATGTATTTTTTCATTTTGTTTTATATAATTATCGTAATCTTTGTAGAGTTCGTCTAGTTCTTCATTTATCATAGAGTAGGGAAAAATACTCATCGCAAAACCACGAATATTATTCACGCACTCTTCAACAGTTGTAAGTCCTACTCCCTCTCCAATTCTTATTGCTTCATCTAACTTCATTTTATTTTATGGATACAATTTTATAAGTATGGTGTTTCTCATAGTACTTCTTATAACTCTCAGCTTCTTTTTTTGTTTCAAAATAGGCATCTGGTTGATCTGAATTCTCATCAATAACATAATATTGATAAGCTCTTGATTGTTCATAATTCTCATTTTGAGTAGTAGTGCAACCAGAAACAAGCCATATTAAAAAAAGAGCTATAGCACCACCTATAAGAGCCTCTTTTATATCTTTCTTAGTTTCTTTTTTCATAACTTACCTTCTGTACTTTCTTGGTCTTTTTTTCGTCGGGCCATATTTCAAAACATCTTTTCTATTAAGTTTAGGTTTGAGCATATTGATTAGAGTTTGTTCAATAGCCACATAAGGGTTAATTGTAACGCTTTCAGAAACACATATTTGTTGTGGCATATGAATAAAAGTACAAATATCAGAGGTTGGTTTCTTCCTCAACGATTCGTTAAAATATTTTCTGACTCTAACGTTAGTCATACCTACATGGCTACAATAATAATTCATTCTTCTTTTTAGTACGTCAGAACTCTCTCCAATATACACCAATTCATCCTCAACATAATGGGCATAAATGTAAAACCTACTGTCACCGTCCATTCTTTCTTCTTCGTTTGGAATTATTGTACAACGAAGATGATTATCTTTATCTTTAAAGAACTCTACAAGTCTAAAAAAATCTAACCCTTCTATATATCTTTTTTGAACACTCATAAACAAAAGTCTTGAAGAAATTTTGCAGGTACTCTCATTACTTTGTCTTCATCACATACAGTATAAACTAGTTCTCTGCGATTGTTTCTCATTCTTTCATCGATGTCGATTAAGTCGACATATCTATTTTTGAAACGAGCTGTTCTGAACATTGCTCTTTTTCCGTACTTCCTTTTTTTATCCTCCCACTCGAAACAATTCCATGGCAGATCAAAATCTTCCGCTACATTTGGTTCAAGTACATTGAACAATTTGTCGTTTCGACTAACCTCAACCTCCGGCTTAAGTTTGCTAGGCTTAAACCGTAAGATTGTGCTATCCTTCTTGTAAAAGGGCATTAGTTAAATACCACTTCAGGCTTGACAACGCGTTGGAAAGCCTTCTCAGTTAGTAACGTTTTGAAAGCTCGGTGCTTCAAATTGTTATTGATACCACCAGTCATATTACTGATGAAACGCCTCTCAAAAGTCTTGCGATTGTCTCGCTTCTCGACTTTTTCCGACTCCAAAGACTTCGTAATTCGTTTTGAACCCTGATGGTGGTCTAAGTACTCAGTAACTGCATTGAATGCATCCCAGCGTGTCTGACCACGATTACCAAGACCTCTATGAAAAAGATTTACAACATCTTCCCGCTTCTTCTCTTGACTGGTAGCGTGGTCACGCTTCTCATCAGCCTTTCGAATATCTGGAAAGATTACATTTGTGAAACCTCTCACTTCCTTCTCAGAAATCTTCCACGTAGTTAGCTTCTCAGCTTTCCTCATGAACACTTCATTACCTGCGATCGCATTCCTAAATGCTCCGCGGACAACCTCAAGGCGCTCCTTCCAATTACTTCTGTGTCGAATTGACAACCCGTGCCTACGTGCTGCTGACGTAAATGAAAAGAATTGGTTGTTGCATGCTGCCCTGTTAGTAAAAGGAAACATTGCATTACATCCAGTACCCGTATGATCAATCAACAACATAATGTAACTAGCCAAAACGTCGTTGTCAAAATCTGGATTATTGAATCGCAATTTTTCAGGCAATTCAGCTTGAACCCAAATCTTACCACCACCATTCAAAGTACCCGCATTGGTGTATTTAGCCCCATAGTCGTTTACAATCTCGTCAAATGGGTCTAATGTTTCACGAGTTTGAATTACTGAGTAATTATTCCTAACGATATTGAACACTCTATCATTATCGTCCCTTTTTATAGCATAAAACCCGTCAAGGCTGCTATCGTGCTTGGACAAATCATCCTTGTAGACGCCAAAGTTAAGATCTGCTCGTCTAACAATTTGATCTGGTCCGTTCAATCCATCACAGTCTTTGATACCGATCAGGTCCTCTAGATTATGGAATTTATCTCCAATTTTCATAATTTATCTTCTTGATTATTTGAATAAAAAGTTTCTCCGTTTATAATTTCTTTTCTTAAAAGCCCTTCATCTACCATCGATTCCAACATTCTTTCAAACATCGCGAAATCATCACCAGCAAAATTATCTGCTTCTTTTATCAATTGTTGTTGATTGTCGGTAACATGTTCCAACAACTCATCAATCGATCCCGTAAATACATCTTCATTCATAACTCAAATAATTATAGTGACAATCCCTAAATAGTCAACTCTTCTTTTTCTAGCTTTAATTGACACCCTAAATGCATTGTCGAACTTACCAAATAGTCGTAATCGGTTTCGAATGTGCTCTTTCCGCACTCCGTACAAACCCATTTTGCCTTTTCCTCTTCCATTTCGAGGTCCTCTTTACTCATACGCATTCTATCAACATGACTAAAGATTCTATCCAACTGATTTTGATAATGTTGTCTTGTCCAACCATCATTATACCAGCTTTTTGCTTCAATTGTCCAATTGGTCAGTTCACCAATAATTGACTCCGGTGCTATTCTTGTTATTCCGCCACTCATGCTGTTATTGCTAATTTTTTGATTAAAGTGTTAACTAGATCGTATGATTCACTTGTATAAATAGTGCCTCGTTTTGTTTCTATTTGACAACCATCGGAACCATGCCCTGGGGTTAGTGAATAAATCTCGTTCACGTTTATCGACACCTTTCGCTTTCTTCCGACCATGACACCTTTCATTTGTATCTCTTCTAATTCTATAAACTCATACATTTTGATTTATCTTCCATGCCTTAATTTTATGGTAGTTCCGTTTTCTCGTCAATGTGTTTTTTAAGCATTTCATAGTAGTGAGTTAACCTATTGAAAGAGAACACGTTATGTACTACTGACTCATTCATGTCTCGGAGGAGAGACATACCTTTTTTATCTCCTCGTACTTCTTCTGAGGCTTTTTTAATAAAATCGTCGTAGTAGTTTACTGCTCTTGCATGGTTCGCAAGAGCAAGCTTTTTGATTTTGAATGTTTTTTTATTCATTTTTAGCAGTTAATTCTAATTTTGGAAATTCTAAATTCACTGGAACCTTTGCAACTTTTGAATACTTAAGCGGGTATCTCGTCCTATTCATCCATTCCTCATACAAGTCATACGTGTCAAATATATAGATATTAGGGTTCATATCAGGAAACTTCACAGTAACTTCCCAATCGTATGCTTTATTTGAAGCTTTTGCTCTATCAATTGCCTTTTTTATGTCACTAGCTCCAAACGTTTTAACAGCATGCTGAAATGACACCCCATCCCTTCCTAGCTTACCATATTCTCCACTATGATAATGGTCCTGCCAGATTCTCCCATCAGGGGTGACAAATAAAATAGTGTACTGACCATTAGAAAATTTATCTATTTTATAAACATTATTGCGTGCGCCAAATGCATGCTCCGGAGTGTCACCACCCCCAACTATGTTAACAAATACCTTTATTTCTTCTTTTTTTGCTTTTATTATAGCTTTCTTTATCTCTCTAAACAAAGCTTTATTGTAATAATTCATTGATTTGAGAAAGTATTCCATTGCTTTCTCCATCGGAACAAAAACAGTCTCCTTATATACAATGTCGTGAATAGGAAAGAAATCTTGTCCTGATCTAGCAATTGCTACTTCTTCTCTTGTCAACCCAGCGTGATTAATAACCTTTGAAGGCTTTTTCATTATTGCATGCGGAGGGGGACCCTTATCTTCTGCCAAAACAGAACCTGCGATTAAAAAAGGTAATATGTATCGTACCATGCTATTAGGATATGAACTCTCGCCAGGAAGTCAAGACTTCTTTTTCAGTGAAGACTTTTGCTGGGAGTGTTTTCATACCTAATTTAACAGCCTTAGCTATTCTGTGGCTACCATCTACAATATGGGATGGTTTTTCGCGTTCATCTACTACTATAATAATTGGATACTTTAAATCTACTCTGTCTACTTCCTTTGATGAACGTGCTTTATATTCTTCTTTTTCTTCATCAGTTAAGTCAGAAAAGTTTTTCCATTTGTTGTTTTTTATCATTACGGAATCGGATTCTTTGGGGACATAATCAGGAGTAAAAAATGACAAACGTTTTACTGAGTCTACCGAAATTTGTCGTACTGGAGAATCTGCAGTCTTTTTTATTAAATCTTTTACTTTCCCTTCAAAATCATTCCCACCTATTTTTATTCCCCAAGTCCCTTTATTCCATTCTTCACCAGGTTGTTTAAAAGGAAATGTATCTGATGAATATTGTTCCCAGATTAGATGTGTGTCTTTGTTCATTTAAATAATTGTTGATACTCTTCTGGAGCTTCATCTAAGTTAAGTACTCTAACGCTAATTCTTGGCCGGGCCAAGTGCTTGCTGCGCGCTAATGCTTTAACTAATCTATGTTGCCCGTCTAATATTTCTTTATACTCCCCGTTGCGCATTGTCACTACGATTGGGTGTTTTAAGTCTGCTGCATCAACTCTTGCTTGTATTCGTGTAGTTGGAATCAATAAATGCTTTAGATCGTTTGGATCTACCTGAATTGGTTCATCAGCTATTTCAAGTACGTCTTTAATTGTGACCTTAACGTCACCATCTTGCCAATAGGTTTCTTCATCCCAAAAAGCTTCCCAGATCAGTTGTGTGTCTTTGTCTCTCATAATTCTGGAGTGTTAAAGTCGACGTCGCCTCCCTTGCTTTTGATATATTTGTGGTACCATTCTGGTAACGGGCGCGCGTCATCGTCAACTATCGGTAGACCATCTTTACCTACAGGGTACACAACACCATCTATTGTTACAGTGTTGGCCCTGGCCATGGCTTTGGCCTGGTACTCCGGGTCGCTGAGATCCTTAGAATGTTCTCCAAAACCTAAAGCTTTACCAATTTCAATATCATCATTATCGTACCATGCTTGTACACCTTTCTCAACCCAATCTTGAGTTATGCCGACGAACACGAGGTTTCGATGACGTTTCGGGTCTGGGTGCTTGTCAGCTTCCTTCGCCGGCCATCCCATTCTAACTAGATTATCTAACATATTCTTTTGCTTTTTATCGTCCGTATCCAGCATCGTCATAGGTTTACTCCCCTTTAACATCAAATCAACAGCAAGTTCAATCGGTATACCTATTGCACCAAGTTCGTCTTTGTTTTTGACACGCCAATCTTCGTGCCCTTCAGGAAGCTTCCAGTGCGAATCAAAATATGACTCTCCTAAGAATGCTTCCCAAATCAGTTGCGTGTCTTTATTCATTTCTAAAAAACAGGAGGCAAATTACCCCCACCTTTTGGCTGACCTATAATGATCATAATGTTCATTAACTTCCTTGCATCTTCACTACCAGGATCAGTCCTAAGGATAGATACCATCTTCTTCTGAAGTATCTCTCTTATTTTGTCTTGGCTGCCGGGCCTGTCGAACTCATTGAAATAATCTAATATATTTTCTTTTTGTCCCTCATGAGGTTTATATGCTCCGTATATTCTTTCAATTAAGTCAGCTGCATCTTCAAGTTTGTCAGCTTTCAATTCTTCACCCGTCTTGCCGCCGTGTTTGCGGAGGAGGTCGGCCATTTCAGTATTCTTATGTTTAATGGCCAAATCTAGCGGTGTCATGCCATCATCATCCTCCGGATCGGGTTGGGGCTTTCGTTCGCGATGAATTGAATCTTTTTCTGTGTACAGAAAACGTTCCCATATTAATTTTATATCTTTGTTCATGGTAATTCTATTAATTCTTTCAATTTTTCATCTTCGAGCCACGGGACATAATTTTTATTATATACGTAGTAACGATCATATGAGTCGTCAGACGATTGTATTACTCCCCACTCTGGATGCCCCGCTATGAATCGTTCTATTAATTTACGATAGATAGGCCCTCTTTTTTCATCTGCGGGAGCATTACTAGCAGATATTTCTAAAATATGAGGAGCATTTTTACCACGTGAGTGGCGTTCTGCTATTTTTACTAATGTAGCTAATAATTTAGAAGCTGAATGCCCTTGTTCGCCTGTCAAGTCATAATCTAATGGTCCGTCTTCACGTGGACTTTGACCAAACCCAAATTCTTGCATTACAACATTTTCGGGGTTAACAGAGTCAGGATAGTGTTCTTCTATGTGAGAGTTTACCGTGTCCCATACATCACCTAATGTTTTTATCACATCTTGAAAGTCCCTCGTAGAAAATTTAACGTATGTAGGATAGGCATGACCATCAGGAGAATGGCCTGTAAAGAAAGAGTACATTGTCACATAATCACCATCAGGGCCTCGAAGAGGGTGAGGGCCTGTAACTACATATGGCTTATCGAACAATTCAGTAAGATAAGATTCATATATTAGATGTGTGTCCTTATTCATTTTATTGTAATGCATCTTGTATTGCGTGACAGTTACCACACAACACAAGAGTATCTTCAATAGGGTTAGTTATCCTTTCTCCAGCCGATATTTTCATTTTATTATGGTGAACTTCAAACATAAGTTTAGAATTTTCTTGTGTAATGCCCGGGTAAATAGATTGCCATCTAGTATTTAAAGGATCAAAGAAACATATATCGCATTTAATAGGTTTACCGTTGTTACCATAGCTTGCTAATTTTTCAATTCTCACCTTTTCATCTCTCGTACCGACCCATCTAAATTTTTGTTCTATAGTACCTTCAGGATATGAGCTTTTTCTTGGATAATAGTCTCTTCTTGGCTCATCTCCTACCACTTTCTGTATACGAGTTATAGTATTAGTCCATTTGAACCCCGGATCATCAGGATGTAGTTCGAATAATTTTGCACCAATAGCCTGAAGTGTCATATCATTCTTTATGATACCCTTTCCAAAAGCATCAATATACTGATTCGCCCTTGTGTCAAGATCAACATTAGGTGCTCTCTCTTCTAAAAAGAAGTCTTTAAATGTTAATAATTCTTTTTTGTGTTTCATATATATGACAATTATTGCATAGACATTGTATATCGGCTGTAGTTGCTTCTATTTCTTGTACACCTTTTTTATGGTGACCTTCAATTATTCTATCTGCTAGATTCTCAGAAACTTTTTGACCTTGATGGTAATAATCTTTCGCCGGTTGTAACTTGCATTTTTCGCAAGTTAAGAACCCATAACGTTCTTTGTTTTCCCATTTTGCCCGGGCAATAAGGCTTTGACTTCTTTTACGTACATCTACTGTTTGTCCTTTCTTTTCACCTTCTTTATATCCTATTTTTCCTAAACTTTCATTTATGTTGCGGTTTAATTCTAATGGTACCGTACTATCATATAAATCATGTAAAGGGGAATCAGCAGTTGCATATATTAGACCAATCCTATACCTACCGGCGCGCTCTCTACCTATATTACCCGATCTTGTAAATGGAGAATGTGGTTTATACCCATATTTTATAATTGCTACTTGTTTTAATTTATTAATAATTTCTTTTTGATCGAAATCTGAAACGGATAGCATTTGGCGATCGCCCAGGGCGGGTGCATTTTCAATTATGTCTTTTAATTGATTATTAGTTAATCCCCCTTTTGCTGCTTGCACTGTGGCCCCGCTTCTTAATCGCGGGGAGCGACTGGCTCGTGCATGCCAATCAGCACTATATAAATTAAAATACTGCATATAACCTGTCTTTTCTTTGAACTCATCTGTTGCTTGACTACGCATAACTTCCTGAGTTTTCGCAAGATCCGGAAGAATATCACTTATATCTTTAGTGTATACACTATCAAGTAGTAATTTTGAAGATATCTCAATCCAATTTTTCGCTCCCGGGGTCCCTTTAACAACATATTTCAGGATAGGATCGCGGATGGACATGTACTGTAAAAAAGTTTTTAACTTCCCAGGTTGCCCGTCACCCATATCTACTAAAGTAAGGTTATTGTTTGTCATAAACTCAAAAAGGTTGTTAAAAACAAACTGCCAATCTTTTCCAGTTTTTATATCATGATTTGATGGTGAAGGAAGTGATATACCTCTCGGTTTTGGTTCAGGACGGGCTTTCTTTGCTTCTCTTCTCTTCTTTTTTTCTTCTTTTTCTCTTTCCCTTTGTAATTTTTGCCAGGGATCTCGACCGGGTCCATGGATCCGGGCAAGTTCGTCCTGCCCGCGAGCTTCCCATATCAGTTGTGTGTCTTTATTCATTCCCATTCTGGTTTTGTGATCGCCACGGCTGCAGCTCTTCGGCCGGTACTACTTTTCCCTTTATCCAATCATAATATTCATTAGATGAAGGGGCCTTACCTTTTGGATAATATTGACTATGTTCTTGATGAAATTCCCACCCTATATTTTCCCCATCATTGGTAACTACAATTGGACCAGGTGTTTCGATGCCGCCGGTGTTCGAGAAGCCGTAGAGCGCGCTAAAGTCGCCTTTTCCAGTCGGTGCCGGTCCGGATCCAATGTGTACCTTCTCCCCAAATCTTGCATCAGGTAAACCTCCTTTATTTGATATAAAATCTTCTATGTAAGGAATGTATTCTGGTTTTGGTTTTGAGTTTCTTTTTCCTTTTATTTGTTGTATATCGTCTATTTGATCAGTACCCCAGAAACGTTGCCCAACCTGGATAGTTATGTGAGAATCCCCTTTGTTGTCAACAAGCGCGAATATTCTAGAATTAATCCTTGTTGGATTGTAGTCACCAACACAATGATCTTGCAATGCTCCTTCTCTTTCACAACCTGCTCTAGATATCATTTGTCTCCATGTATACCCGTTTGGATAATTTTTAACAGTAACGTAATCTTCCCCTTCTTGACTGCCTCTCTTAAGCTGTTCTTTTTTCCGCTCAGTGCGCCATTTATCATGTCTTGCAAAAAGATCTCTAATTTTTTCTATATTAGGATTTTTTATTAAGCTCTCCATTATCTTTAGAGGATCTTCAAACCCAGAATTCACAAGAACATCAACAAAATGCCTAAAATCATATCCTTCACCAAAAAATTCTTCAAAGATATTATTCAATTGGTGGTGCGCCTCAACCGGGCTTAAGCCGCGTTGGTCATCGTGACTAGATGGGTTCCAATAAACCTTTTTTGGATCGTAATCAGCTACTTCTTTCCACTGGTAGTCGACAACCCTACCTTCTGGTTTTTCTGGAGCGAGTTCACGAGGTACAGCTTGTCTCATGATCTCATCTTTAACATAAATATCCCCCCCTGGTAAAAATTTAAAGTTTTCTGGGTTTGTCGTACCGGTTCTGTCTACATTATCTCTTCTGTATTTTGCAGCATCTTCATATGCGTATTTTTTAATGTATTCTTTAGCAACTTTTTGTGTTAGATCTTTTGAAAATGTATCTAATAATTTTTGTACCCCCTCGTCAATCGTCTCATGGCCAATTGGATTAGGTCCCGACCATTTATCCAGGTTTTGATAGATTGCCAAATCAGCTGCTGTGGGGTTTTCGACGCGGGCCTGCGGGCCGGCGTTTGCCATCGTCAACTCACCTGCAGCATCTTCTATGCTACGTAAAATTTCATCCTCAAAATAATGATGTAACAAAGGCAAGTTAGATATTTTTTTAACTAACTTCTTTGGGCTAATTTCTGCATCTTCATCAAATGGTTTTTTACCAATGGGGAGCCCGGCTGATGAATCAGCTACAGCCACATTAAGTGACCTCGCATAATTCTCAAATATCAGCCGGGTGTCCTTATTCATTAGTCTTGTTGCATGTACCCTTTACCATAACCCCCACCAGCAGCCCGCCAAGGTTGCTTGTATTGAGTTAATATTTCTTCATCGTTAGCGCTGTTTAGATAAGGTTCAGTTGCAACCTTTTCTGCTTCCTCTTCTTTTTTTTGTTCGTCTACATGTTTATAAAAAACATCGTCAAATTTTCCAATTCTATCCCACATGTCGGAGTTTCTTACTTTAAACAAATTTAAATCTTGAAAGACTTTTGTAACAGCTGAAGGACTAATCTCTCGTAGTGTTACTGTTTTATCATAAAAATCTTTTGCTGCTTGATCAATAGGCTCATTTTTCATAATAGCATTTTGATAATCTGCAGACAATTCATCCATTAATTGTAATTGTTTTGATACATCGTATACGCGATTGATGTATTGTGTTGTCCGATGAGTTTCTAAACCCCCTAATGAGGCGGACACTAATGCCGTGTTAAATAATAAATGTTTTGGAATTCGATCTTTCCAATCTTCGTTAATATAAGATTCAAATATTAAATGTGAGTCACGATGCACATATATATTTATCAGAAGTCAGGAAAACATTTGTATTCTTTTCCTGCCGCTTTATATGCTTCTTTCTTTATCTCTTCTGGTACAGTGCACCTTCTATTAAAACGTGTAGACAAGCGCATAAACATGTTACCTAGAAAATCAAATAGACGAACTGACGTCTTCTTTTTATATGCATCATAGTAAGTTTTAATTATTGCCCATTCTTCCTCTTCCTTGTCTAATTCCGCTTTTGATCTTGTAGAATAATCAGTTAATTCTTTTGTGTCGATTTTACCATCTACAAATGTAAAAGCAAATTCAAACCAATGACTGTTACCATTTTCAATAACCTCAGTGTAAAATTCTATTTGTAGATTTTTCTTCACCCACACCCAATTCGGTTTCTTTACCTTATCATCTTTTTTTTCTGATAATGAAAACGAAGAGTCGTCCTGCCATAACTTTCTTCTATAAACTCGATAATTATATAACGCATTCTCTAACGATTTCGTTTGGTACATATCATCACCGACTTTTAGTACCTTCTCTTGCTCTTTTGTAAGCAAGTCTTTCAAATACGTCCTACCAACGTTTATTTCATCAAACATACCCATATCTTTCTAATATATTATAACGTAACCTCAAATTTTCCATCTTTATTTGCTTCACGAGGTATTGTTGCTCCAAATAAAGTTTCGTAACATCTTGTAACACTAACAGGTGAAGTATTGTCATCCAAAATCTTTTTAATAATTTCTGCTCGAAGTTGCTGGAGCGATTTATACTTTGTTTGTCTCATGGAACTTCTTCATCTAAAATAGGATCAGTTGCTTCTTTTTTTAAATCGTCTTCGTATTTCTTTTTTAACCCGTCTTCTGCTTTTACCTCTGGGTACCTATCAATCCAATTGGGGTCTAATCTTCCTAGTTCAACATTTTTTTGATAGGTAGCTTTCAAAAAAGCACTATGCTTAAAACTATCAAGTCTAAGAGTTCCATGACCTGTAGTTATTTCTAAATCATCATTAGCGCTAATTGCTTCCATCTTTCCTCTGAATTCATTTGCTCCTTGAAAAGTAACTTTTGTATCAAATAAATGAAGTGTTCTAAGCTCTTGCAAATCAAGAAGATAAATTAATCCTTTATCAGTAACACTAGTACCATACAAATTTAAATTTCGTAATCTTGGTAAATACATAGCAATTTTTTTACATGCTTCGTCGTCAATGGTCTTATTATTTGCTAAGTTTAATTTTCGTAATTGCGACTGGCCTGCGAGAGAGTCTATTGCTTTGTGAGTAAGAACTCCGCCCTTTGTATTTAACTCATAAATTTGTCTACCTTCTGCTTCTTGTATAGCTAAAGCAAAATCAGCATCATTTAGCTTCTCCTTATCTTCGGGCTTTTCTGCGTAGGTTTCACCATACAATAAAAGATAATATATGTCAGGAGTTGCTTTAGACACTTGCATGAATAACCCATTATATTTCTCCGTCATAGATGAAGGTGTCATCGTTTGCCCTTTTGCTATACTAACAAGAATGGTCCCTATAAGCGCTCCGACTACTATTAATATTACTCTTCTCATATAAATTAAAAAAGGGGTGGCAGGACTATTTGGTTACCTGCAACTTTCGGGTCCTTGATCAAATATTTCACGATCCCTACTCGAACTACCGTACAATTCCTCAGCCATTTAGCCATAAGTTTCATACAACATACGTTAGCACCCAAGGCGAATGCTTATTCCGTCACACCAGAGATAGTCCGTCAACCATCTCAAAATTATATTTGCACTCTTGTTCTTATTAGACTGGTCTCCCAGTGCCGCGCCACGGCTTCGTGCATTACCGCCTAGACTCGTTTGCTCGAGCTTAACTCGTTCTAGGAAATGACTCATAAGATCATTCTCAGGAGGCGCGGGTCTTAAATTAAAATTCTTCATTTCACTCATATTCTTCATTTAGTAATTGATGCCCTGTAGCCGTACCACCAATTTGTGCAGCTAAATTTAAAATCGTATCAACGCTTTCCTTTACTTTACTCGAGCCCCATCTTGTTTGAATAACAGTTGTGTCATTTCCAAGAGGGTCCATACTAACGACTACATCTAAATTGTAAAGCGTTTTGCTTCCATCTAAGTTCGTCAATTTAATAAAATGTGCCATCTTCCAATATTATAAAATAAATCTCTAACTAATCAAGCAAATTTAAATCTTTCTTTAGACATTCATTTAAAATCACTCTTCTAACATATTCTAGCGCTTCATTATACGCTTGATCATGTTCACCATGTTTTAATTCTTGACGTAAATCTTCATCCAAGTCTACAACTACTCCTTTCCAAGATGCTCCCATTACAGCACACTGGAACTCGTATTTCTCCTCTGGTAAATTAAATTTTAGTTTTGCTTTCATGCTAATTTCAACATTCTCTTATATCTCTTTTTATTATTTTTTGTATTAAGGCTACACAGACAATATTCTGTCATTGGACAAGAATCACAAACATCATAACAACTAATGTCTGGGCGATGACAAGTATCGTTTTTTGTAATACTTTCTATATATTCTTGAATTTCTTCTAATGTTTTATATATTACATCTTTAGTTGTATCAGAGACTATTTTTTGAGCCAATGGAATGTATTTTTTTCTTTTTTTCATTTGCCTTTTATGCGTCTATATTATATGACTCCGCATAAAAGTCCAGCTTTATTCTGGTGTCGCAGCTGCAGCAGCTTCTTCCCATTTCTGATCAATATACGCTTGTTGTTCTTCAAGTGTACCTTCAAACAATGTCGTGTAATCCATTCCAGGAATGGGATTTTCGGGTCTAATATCTTGGTTTGAAGTGTCGTGCATATGTAGTGGCGGAATAGGAGAAGGGTTATTTTCTCTAACTACCTCCCCATTTTTTGTTAGTTCTAATTTTGTGTGCGGTGCTGCTATATTTTCATAAGGTAAAAAGTTAGAAGTTATGGATTCCATTATATACTTTTCTTCGTCAATAAATTGTTCATGCATTGACTTTACTTCCTCAATTTGTTGTTGGTTTAATTTTTCTAGTTCGTAATCGTACCAAGGGAGGGACTTTCCGCAGTTAACCCAATCGTTAAGTTCTGTTTTTCTAAATGCCATAAATACGGAGTTAGAACAACAAACATGGTCCGGTGGTAAATTATAAAGAAACCAACTTATATTTACGTTAGTAAAAAAATCATCATTCCCTAAATTGGCAACTACATTACATGGTAATATTCTCATTACAATATATATTTAAAGAAAAAGCCCGGTGTTGCCACCGGACTCGCTACCTTCACACAAACTTAGTTGACTGTCAAGCCACCTGTGTAAGCTGCATTGCGAATCTCTCGCATAACATTGCGCGCGTTCAAACGCTTCTGCCTACTTGTATATTGGTTGACCTTAGCCTCAAAAGAAGCTTGATCAATGTGGTAAGAACCGTTGGTGTTACGTGTAAATGTAACAGTAACGTTCTTAGGTCTTGCGTTCTCAGAGAACGCGACTGGGCCCAATTCAATCGGTCGGCCCGTTCCGACTTCGGTGTAATCACTCATATACCTTTATTATAGCACTAAACAAATGAAATCAACCCTCACGTGATTTACTAAAATAATCCTCTGCATGTCCTTCTGCAATAAGCGTGCGATTTAAGTTAATTGTGTTGCCTTTAAGAGTAAGTTGAACTTCAGCTAAACATCTTCCAAATTTTCCTAATCCATGCGATTTAACACGCACTTTATTATTGCATTGCTTAAGTAAATCCATCACTCTATCCGTAGCAGCTATACCTTTTTCCTTTTCCTCCAAATCTTTAGTTCTTTGTTCTGGGGTGTTTATTCCATATAATCTCAATGTTGATTTAATATGGATATGAAATCCAACATCAATTAGAGCTACGAGAGTATCTCCGTCAATAACACGTAATATCTCAGCATCATATTCGTACATATAAAGATTTATACGTCTGTCTTGTAACGTCCACGGACTAGATTCTTATTTGCATAAGTGCGGTTTTTCTTTACTCCTAATGAAGGTTGATTTGTATAATTAGGTCCTGGGCTGTTTATAATCTCAGGTGCTCCTGCTACATTTGGTTGTTCAGGAATGCCTTTTCGCATTTTCTTTCCTTTATTTGCTGCTTCAGCTTCACCAGGGCCAGCAAAAACAGTCATAGGCATATCTTCGTCTGTTTCATCTTCATCCAAGTATGAGCCTTTCTTAAAAGGGGCGCTCCCGCGGGGGCGTATAGGTAAACCCATTGCTTTTAATCTATTAGTAATAGTTGTTTTTGATACACCTAATTGTTTGCTTATTTCATAAGAAGATAAACCATCTTGATACATTTGCTTAATTTTTTCGTTGTCTGTATCTATATAAACGGGTGAGTCCATGCCCCTGGGCATTTTTTGGTTGGCTTGCCGGCTAGCCGACCAAAATGGGAATTTAAGAGGAGGGTTCATTTTTTCAGCTCTTTTAGTAATAGTGGGTGTCGAAACTCTGAGCTCTCTAGCTATTTCTGATGCACTTTTACCTTCAGCATGTTTTTGCTTAATTAGATCGAGGTTTAATTGCATCTGTGGCTTCCCACTGCCTCGGCCACCCATCTCAGTTAAGTAAAATTGATAAAATGACATTTCAGGCTTAAAGCTATTCATATGAGGACCAGATGCATAATCTCTCTCTAGATAATCTCTTGGATCTTCATCAACTGGTTCGGGTTCACCTTCATAACCTGTATCTCCTTCATTGTCAGCTTTGATATAACCTTCAACATTGTCTTTTATATACTTTTCTATATCATCTAAACCGGCCTTTCCTTTCTCTTTCCATATTTTATCTGCACCTTTGAAAATCTTTGGATAATCAAAAACGTCTTGTAAAGTTGCACTTGTACTAGCTATAGCTTCCTCCATGTCGCCATATTCATCTGCATTATCCATTAATGAAGAATAAAAATCGTAGTCCGTTGGTCTAAGCGAGCTAGGTCCACCTGGTGAAGAAGCGTATTTGTGGCCAATAATCATATGCTGTAACTTATTACCAAGCATTCGTTGAAGATCTAAAGGCATTGACATTTGGCCCGTTGTCGCCAAGTGTGAATCAGATTCACCGGGTTGATAGCAACACGCTGCTCTACCAAACTCGAACATATTATCTAATGCAAAGCTTACTGCATCATAAGCGTCAAAGTCACCCTTATTAACATAACTAGGAATACTAGAGATCTTAGCGACTTTCTTAACAGCAGATAAATCAGGTTTAATACCACTAGTAGCCATTGCTACCCCTTTACCGAGCTTCTTTAAAAACTCTCTTCTTGATTCATCAGCAAGTTCTAATATAAATTGATTGAAAGTGATCACCGGACGCGCGCCCTAGGTGCGTCGCCAACGATTTTTTCAGCAACTTTTTGTTTTAGGAAATCTAACAAATGTGTAATTGAAAAGTAATCCCAAGATCCATCAAAACCTAATTTTTTTTGAAACACTGTTCTATCGGTGTAGTCACTGAAACCAGCTAATTTTTCTAGTTCGTCCTCAACAACAGAGAATTTCTCTGGTTCTAGATCTAAAAAATACTCTACGATTTCATTAGCGTCGAATCGGCGCAAAGGTCTACGTTGACCAGATAACAAATTGTGTGTTCTAGGATCAGCTCTATCTCCATATTTTTGAATAATTGCTACCCATTCTTCACTTGGGTCAGGAACCGGGTCGGTTTCATAATTTCTTTCACTCATAACCGCTTCCCAAATCTTTTTTACATCACGGTCGCTCATCTTTCTATATTTATTAAATTACCTGTATTGTTTGTCAGGTGGTTTAACTGGTTCTGGTATATTTGGTTTAGGAGCTGGTGTAGGTGTCGGGTTGTGAGGCTTGGGGTGTGACTGTCTGTGTGGAAAATGGTGACCAGTTACAGGATGGTAATGATCCCAATAAGATGGAAGATGTGAACGATTGTGATAGTAGTGTACATCATACCTCATTGTTGGGTCGTGTTCCCAAGTCCATGTAGAACAACCAGTTAAAGATGACACAATTAACCAAACTACTAACCCTATCGCCGCACCAGAGATAAGATCATACGCTAGTAATGATTTTCTAGATTTAAAATACTTTAAAGGATCAAACATATCATTATTATTTAGCTAAATGCTTACTGAACTACAGGCCTTTATTACCATCACTATTAAAAGCAATAGTATTATTGCTACAGTAATAACTAGATCATTTCCTGGGAACCATTTCATCCTAGATATTTAATTTATGTTCTTCTTAATTCGTAATAATATAGGTCGTTGGAAGGATGGTAACAAGTTACAGTTTCTTCTGAATCTGGAAGAATATCTTTGTTTCTAGTTTTTGCTGTGGGGTCTATTTCGTCTGTAATAAGCCAGCCATGGCTTAAAAAATAATCTTTTTCATATTTTTGTACCACATGTGTAAGTCTAAAAACTCTATCACATTTAATTAATTCCCAAGAAGTTATATTCTCTTTTAACCATTTATCATTATAAAATCCTACGAAACGATCATCAATATTATTTTTATTATCAGAATATCCATCAAACAAATATAAATGAGCGTCGGGATTAGCTACCATAGCAAGATTATTAAAAGCATCCACCTTTTGACTCAGAGGTATGTGATGAATAACTGTGAACGAATATAAATTATCAAACTTAAAAGCTAATTTAATTGGTTCAATATGTGATTTGTTAGTGATGTCTGCTCGGACAAATCTCAGCTTTTTCGTTTCATATTTTTTTGCATAGTCTATTCTACTTTTAACAAAATCTATTCCACATACTTTATCAAAATGATCTGCTAATAGTCTAGAGTGGTAACCAGCTGCGCAGCCTATCTCAAGTATGTTGTTTTTGGTTTTTACATTATCTAACAACTTAGGAAGAATTGTGTCTTGCCAAAATTCTACTCCTTGTAATTCTTCTGGTCTATCATCCCAAAAGTAACCTGTTTTATTATCATAATTGAGCTCATCTCCTTCAAAATATAACCTGCGCTTTGCAGGATCTTCTCTCATTATTAATTGTTGTTCATTGTCCATATTAAATCCATTTGTTCTTCTTAAAGAAACGATACATCACCACTATAGTGACAATGGAAAGTACTGTGAAGATCCAAAAGCCATGATGATTAGTTAGAAAAGGTATGTCATCAAAATTCATACCAAACAATCCAGTGTAAAAAGATAACGGGAGAAAAATAGTAGACCAAATAGTTAAAAGGTTCAGCCTTCTATTGAGTAAATCATTTGCATTCTTTTCAAGCATTTGTTCTAGTATGCGATGCTTCATTAAAAGTTTTGATTTATTTGAATCTAATAGATCTCTCTTCAATTGATAAAACTCATTTGTATCAATTGTCTTTCCAGAAAAGATATCCTCTTCAAATTGTTTTATTTTTTCTTCCATACGTCTAATGTCCAAAGGGTTGATTCAATTCCATATAATATACCAACCAACATCATCCCATAGTGTGAAAAGTGTCCACTATGTCCTTGTGTGAAGTCCATGTACACTGATGGTATGGCTGAGCCAATAATCGATATACTAAACAATGCTTTAATAATTGGATTATTCAAGCTAACTTCTTTATCTAATATATTCTTAGCTTTGGGGGGTGTATGCTTAGCTTTGATAATACCTTTTAACTTCGTTGCAGGTGTTGGTGTACGCTTAGTTGTTTTCCTTTTTCTTTTAATCTTTTTAACTGACATAGAATTATTTAAAAGGGTTTTTAAATAGTAAAGTGGGAAAAGTAATTTTAGGCATTGCGGGCAGCCATAATGCTTGTGTTTCAATGTACATCGAAGATGAAGACAAGTATGTAGTGCTGGAGTTAGAGAGGTTATTTGGCTATAAAAATTTAGCATGGGCTACGTTTGATCCTCAATTTTGGTATAAAGACGTAACAAACTATATTAAAAAATATCTCAAAAAACATTACGGTATAACAAAATTTGATTTGATAAGAACTGTCGGGTCACATTATGGTACACATAACGTAGCTTGTGATTTCGAATGTGATTTAATCGAACATAATCAGGGGCGGTATCTTAATGACGGTACAGAAATTGACATATGTCATGATACGGGGATAAGCAGCGGTGACAGTTGGTGCGCTTTTCACCATAAGTCCCATGCTGCCGGTACCTTTTATCAAAGCCCGTTTGATCATGCTCTGGTTTTGTCATATGATGGGGGTGGTGATGATGGGTGGTTTAATGGTTACATATGCGATAGATCCAAACCAAAAGATAAACAGATGAAGACCGTATTATATTCTCTTACAGATTTGGGTAACCCTTATATGTATCTAGGTTATTTTATAGACGATATTCAATATGTTAAGGATTTTGGAAAAGCATGTCTGGTATATGCAGGCAAGTTAATGGGTTATTGTGCATATGGGAAGGTAAGAAAAGAGTGGGTACAGCCCCTCAGAGAGTATTACAAAGAATGGCACAGGGAGGGCCTCCACCCAGTGGAGGTAGGCGCGCCGGACATGATGCAAAGACTTGGAGATAAGACAGGGTTGCAATTTATATTTTATAATATGAATGATGATGATGATGCCTATATAGGAAACCCATGTCCAGATAATAGGCTTAAAGGCAAGGACGCGAAAGATTTGATTGCTACGAGTCAAAAAGTATTTGAAGATCTATTTTTAGAAGAGGTAGAACCATTAATGGACAAATATAAAACAAACGTTTGTCTTACGGGAGGTTGCGCAATGAACATACTATTGAATACTCGAGTAAAAAAATTAGTAAATAAAAAATACAAAAAAGAAGTATATGTAGCTCCCAATTCTTCTGACTGCGGGCTAGCTACCGGGTTGGTGCTTGACTACGTTAGACCACACCGGCACCCTGCACCACCTGATCTAACTTATGCTGGGGAAGAAGTCTTTGACGTTGATACGCTCTTCTGGTATATGTCATCTTACAGCTATTCAGCCGTTGATATGGAATTGCTCATAGATAGAATGCATCACTCAAATTATATATACGGATTAGTGCAAGGTAAATGTGAACACGGACCAAGAGCATTAGGTAATAGATCAATTATTTGTTCACCTAAACCGGGTATGAAAGATATATTAAACAGTCAAGTGAAGCACAGAGAATACTTTCGACCATTTGCTCCTATTGTTAGACTAGAAGATGTATCCAAATATTTTAAATGGAAAGGTGAAAGCAGACATATGAATTTTACTGCTCCTGTAAAAAAAGCTTATCAAGACATATTGCAAAGCATAACACATGAAGACGGTACAGCAAGAATACAAACAATAACAAGAGAACAAAATGCTTTTATGTATGATTTGTTAACTCAAATGCAAAAAATGGAATTAACACCCGTGCTTTTGAATACTTCTTTCAACACAAATGGTAAACCGATATTAAACACATACAAAGAAGCTTTTGATGTGTATGAAAATAATAACATGAACGGGGTAATAATACTAAGTGACTATAATACAGACTGGGGTCAAGGTAAACCTTGGCCGGGTGGTCAAGGTATGTTATTTACAAAAACTGATCATGAACATAAATTTGATTAGTCAGTCGTTTAAAAAATAATTTTTATTGATTTTACTCACAACTAAATCATCATATCGAGCTTTAACAAACGCAAACAATTCTAATCTACTTTCTAGCTCATCTTGCGTAATTTGCTCCTTTTTTGAATTCCCTCTAATGTAATCATTACCTATTGCTACCTGGTATAATACTTGATATTCATCTGTCAAATACTCAGCAAATTCTTCTATACCTGATACTAATTCAGCAGGATCATAAATCCTATTCTGTGGTGGGTTCATTGACACTAGGGGTAGATTCATTGACACTATCCTCTAAATTTAATCTGCTAATAGCTTGCATAAGAGCATAGAATTGAGGCTTGGACAAAGAAAATGTTGAAATATTATCAAAAGTTATATCCATACCATCTTTGTTAGCCCATTCTACTACGCTCACAAAACTTTTATCACTACCCCACTCTACTACAATATTGCGGACATTATTAGTTTCTAATTTAAAGTTATTCATATTCGTCTAAGTGTTCTTTTAATTTAGCAATCGTCTTTACTTTTAAATTTTCATTTATTAATTCACAAAATCTTTCAAATACATCGTCAAAATGTTCTGACCCAGGAAGAATGTTAGCATTAAAAAAAAATAAAGATGTGATAGATGATATTTCTTCTAAATCTTCTAGCTCATTTACTGTTGATATTATTTTTGCTAAGCTATTTCTGTTCATTCATTAATATTTCTATCATCAGCTGTATCATCAAACATTGAAACAACAATGCTATCTATCGATAAATGAACATCCCTTTCTGTTATCACGTCTGTTTGAAGATACTCCTCACCAGTTTCATTTTTGATTATGTTTGAATGACCTATTTGTTCTCCGGTATACTCATACATTTTAACTTCATTACCACCATACCAAGCATATACTTCATCGTATTCTTCGTTGAAATAAATGTATCTTGCTAAATGTAGCTTGCGTAAAAGTTCAAGTGAATATATCTTCCTCATAGAGATATTATATCTTAATAATCTTCAAAGTCAATGTCTAATTCATCTTCTGAATTTTCATAGTAATCATCCTCTGAGTAGACGGAAAGTTTACTCTCTTCATGTTTTTTCCACATTGCTTCTACTTGAGCTTTTTTTTGTTCTTCTGTTATCCCTGAGGGATCTATCTCTTTCATTTAAGATTGGCCAATTGTTAACGTATAATTTTTATCTTGATCTAACCACGTGTCATAATCTATAACAAGAAACTGAATGCGGTCCTGATCAGGTCCAGCGAAAACTACTTCTGAAGTATAGTCTATGTCTCCAAATAAACAAGGCCCTGCTGGGTAACCATCTGCATCCAATTGTGCAGTATCATTGGATAGAGCAGTTGCCTTAACGGTATAAACTAATTTATAATTACCACCTATGACTTCATCTCCTGCAAAGAGACCAACTGAATCAGCTATTGTGGTATCATACGGTATCTTAATGAGTAATGGCTTACCTAGTGGTTGGGACTCTATATAACAACCATCTAACGTTAGATCGAATTCTCCCTCAGAGAAAGGTATGTTCTCTTGCAGTACACTCCATATTACTTTAAAGTTTCTTTCACATGGAATATCATACCCTACGCCGCAATCACTATTATAAGCTGCAGGATAAAATACAAAAGTATAATAACTTCTAGGTATCGGTGGTAACCCAACTGAAGGATTATATGTAGGTGTTGGATTTGGTGTTGGAGTTGGCTCTGGCACATCAGGAGTTATTTTAACATCAGACTTATCCTTCCTATCAACTGCGATAGGACAACAAGGATTGCTTAAAGTAATGCTTCCTACTGTTATGCCAGGGTCTTGTTGTGTATATTGATATGTGGTGGTGAAATAATTCAGTACGTAAGAAACAGGAACGTAAAAAGTTACACTAAAAGTTCCATATACTTGTTGTAATGATTTTGTGTACAGCGACTTTGCATTACCAGCTTCGTCATGATTATATACAAGCGAAAGCACCACGTCATTAGGATCAACTTTGTCATTTATTCCAGTATATGTGACAGTTATTTCTTGAGAAATACAAACGCCAGGTGCCTTAGAAGGGGTAGGTGTTACCCTATTCCAAAATGATCTCGTTTCAGTACATGTTGCTGTGTACGTTGGCGTGGGTGTAACAGTAACACCTTGGGTTTGAGTTGGTGTTTGTGTTTGTGTTTGTGTGCTGGTCTGTGTTGGTGTACATGTTTGAGATTTTGTTCTTGTAATTGTTGGTGTTCGTGACCTAGTTGTAGTCCGTGTTGGTGTTTGTGTTGGTGTTTGTGTAGGGGTAACATCTCCAGCAGTTATAGTTCTAGTTGGAGTAGGTGTAACATGGCGTCTGATGACAAGATTATTAACATAATCGGGATCATCTAACTCTAACTTAATTAAAGGATCAAGTGAAGAAAACGGCAACACTTGCGTATCTAATAAACTCAATTTATTTGCTAAATTATAAATGCTGTCTTTACTAACAACTAAAGAACAATTATACACATCCACCAAACCGTCTTGTCTGAATGCAGAAAAAGAAGGACTAAAAGTGCTTAAACTATCGTCAAGAGTTGGTAACGAATTTAAATCATAATTGTGAGTATATACGCTATAATTTTTTGGATTGTATCCAAAAGCTAAACCAGTAGCTAATTTATATACATAGTCAGCGCTGTATTCAGGAAGAGCTTCCCATACATAACTAGAAACTTTACCTGCAGAAATAGGAGTCCAATCAACTCTAATAATATTATTTGATGAGTCTTCAATACCGCTAAGATCAAAATTGAAAGTATTATACTGACTAAAGATACCCTTTGTACCGGACAATGGAAAAGATTGAAAATCACTTTGAAATATTACATCAGTCTCTCTTTTATACACTAACGGAGAAGAAAGATCAGAGAAAAAAGTAGTTCCAGTTAGTTCTTGTGTCGCTGTCAACACGTAAGACCCATCCGGATTAGTCTCAAAAGTACTATATGCAGTATTAGTGTAATAGTCTGACAAACCTGTAGCAGGGTCAACATAAAGATACCCATCAGCTACACTAATATCTCTATTTGTAGAAACATCAGTACCCGATAAATGTAATGTTAGTAAACTCATTTATCCTCCCCATCCTTGTTGATCAGCGCTTGTCCATAAAGTTATTCTTGCACCAAGATATGCTTTACCGGTTTCACTTTTGAGTACCGAGTGGACATGTCCACGTTCACCTTCCAGATCTGGGTGTTCATGTATACCTTCTTGTATTTGAATTAACTCAGTAGCATAGCTGAAAGTAATATCTATATCTCCTTGATTTATTCTAAGATATCTAGTATTTGGTACCGGGCGAAGTCTATCTTCCCGGGCAATAAAATCTCCTTTAGATTTTTCCACACCCGGTAATAAAGGCGAACCCGTTATATAATCGAAATTGTACAAAATTTGTTCTTGTGTCAATGTAGAGAAAGGATACGAAATACCCCATTGATCGAATTTCCCCTGGGCAAGCTCATAGTTGTCCGGATCAATGGTCCAAGCTGTTTTAGCTGGATTTAAATATGCTGCTGGGTCGCCAGGTGTCCAAATATTATAATTTTTCCCAGCGTTGTTAGCGGGTAGCTGCCTTTTATCAGAATCATCTAAAGCGTTTAAGTGTAATAAAGTATCCTCGTAAGTAACACCACCTGTTGTAAATAACGTATTGAGTGCAGTATATATATTATTCGATATAGGTGGTATGGGCTCTAGGGGTGGGCGATATTTATACGGGTCCCATTGGTCGTTACTCTGCTGGGTCCATCCACCACCGGCGGGCTTAAATGGTACGGGTGTCCAACCAGATACCAGATCATGTCCGGATTTTGTTTGTTGACCATCTTCTGGTGTCCCAGCAAAATACCAAGCCTGAACAAATTCATTATTACCCGCTACCGGACCGTATTCAGTAGTTAGTGTTCCAGTAGGCCAATCACCAACATTGTACCGCGGTGGTTTCCAAGGACGTTCTACCAGATTTTCACCTGTTCCCGTGTTGTTGTATGCAAATAAATAATCATCTGATTCACTTTCATTAAACCAATAACGAACATTGTTCATCAATATTTTTATTGCTTTATCAAAATCATCACACGAGTACCACATACCAGTAAATCTAAACATATAAGAACAAGGAGCACACTCCATTGGTTTTGTAGGTGTTCTAGTCTGTGTTTGTGTTCTAGTATATGTAGGTGTTCTGGTACGTGTTCTAGTCCTTGTTTGTGTAGATGTTCTTGTTTGCGTTCTTGTTTGAGAGGGTGTTCTCGTTCTTGTTTGAGTGGGTGTGGGAACTCGAGTTTCTGTTCTTGTTTGAGTGGGTGTTCTAGTATATGTTGGTGTTCGCGATCTAGTTTGCGTAGGTGTTCTTGTTCGTGTCTGAGTTTGTGACGGTGTCCGTGTACGGGTAGGATCTGGTGTTGATGTTCTAGTCTGTGTTTGTGTTCTAGTTTGTGTTCGTGTTGGTGTAGGTGTGTATCTGCCTTGGTAACCTATACCATTTACTTCGAATTTATACAAATAAAACTTACTATAATTTAACCCTGTTGCATAACTCAAACCAACCATAACATGGCCAGGGCTGGTTTCAACAGAAGACCCTAAAATTGATAAATTTAAACCAACCTTTTCATATACTTTTGTATAATCCCCTGCTTGGCTATTACGTACATATATAATAACTTTTCTGCCAAAATCAGTAATTCTTACCTTTACTGACTTTCTGTTGGGAAATACACCCGTAGTTGTCGGGGTTTGTGATGAAGTACGCGTAGGTGTGGGAGTTTGTGTGGGTGTGTGAGTTCTTGTTGGTGTTCTTGTTTGTGTTTGTGTTGTTACAAGAGTTCTTGTTGGTGTCTGTGTTTGTGTTTGTGTCTGTGTTTGTGATGGTGTTCGTGTTCTAGTTTGTGTTGGTGTTCTTGACTGCGTCGGGGTTGGTGTAGCAGTAGAACCACAAGTATCTGTAAATGTAGAAGTTTGTGTCTGAGTTTGTGTAGGTGTTGGTGTACTAGTAGCAACGGGGGCTTCAGAGCCGTATTGCTGATATAAATTAAAAGCATAGTCTGTTGATAAATTAGAAGACGAACCAATGTATTCAAAATTATCATCTGTACCTTTTCTTAGTGTAATGGCATTAGGGTGTGGAACAGAATCGCCAGTGGTTACATCACCACCTAAAGGTTGAGCAAAATAACCCGATATATCAAAACCAACACCCAAAACAGCATTATTAACCCCGGTAAAAACATCACTGCCATCCTCACCAATTTTAACCAAACCATCAGTAGGGGCATATCCTAAACCAGGACCAGGGCTTCCTATAGATTGATCTAATACGTGACCGCCATAAAAATAAATACAAAAACCTGCACCACCGTCAGCACTACTACCAAAACACGAATAGTCTGCAGACACAACAATATCTTTTCTAAAATCAACGCAGTCGTTAAGAACAACATTATTTGTTTTTGTGTAGATTTTGGTTAATTCAGTGACTGCCATATCTTATATTTACTTTTATTCTCCAAGTTTCAAAACCCCCTCTTCCTTTACCCAAGTAAAGCCTTTTTCAGTTTCAGGAAGGTAATTATATTCTAAAAATGCTGCAGTCAGCGGGTTGACATAACACTCATCTCTAATGATACCATTCTGAAAATATATTTCATTGATCGAATTAATCATTGAACCATCAACGTACTTGTAAGTTTGGTAATAGAAAGCAAGAGCATCACTATTGTCAGAAGCTTTTATTACAAAACCGTAGTTATTGGTATTTGGATCATAAGATAAATTAGGTCGGTCTATTGAATCTATACTATAAACTGGGGTCTCTTCGTGTACTGCACTCAAAGAACGAATATACTTTTCAAGATTATTAGCATTTTCTCCTTGAGACCTAAAACTATATGTACTTAATTTTTTGAACAAATTGGTATTGTTAGTAGGAAATACTTGTTTCAAATTTAAACTATCTAATTCGTATTTGTATATAGTCGGGTAAAAGGTCTTATAAACAGAGGCTGACAAAGAGTCCAGAAGTGTGGTCTTATAAAGTAAAAATGTATTTGTTCTTTCATGAAAATAGAAATCACCAAATTGTTCTAGATTACTATTTTTGTCGGTTCTTTCTATATAAGATAAACTACTCGTGTATGGCTTAACGGTATTTGTATTATAATCAAAATCAATTTTTTCTAATACTATATAATTAGAAGTTTCAAAAACACCCACATCATACACAATATCGTACTTTACAATATTGTTGTTTAGTTCGTCGTAGATATTTGATAGTGCTTTATATTTTGTAAATACAGCACTAAGAGCAGACGATAAAGGAAATACTTCGTTACTAATATTTCTGAAATATGGGTAAGATGATAGCTCATATCTTTTTGCATATATAGATGCATTAGCTATTGACGTTTGAGTTACATAGGAGGTAGCCGCAGAGGCCATCGTATAAGACGAATAAGGTATTTCGTGTCTATTAATATTAGGTTCACTTCTTAAGAAAGGATCACCTTTTAAATATGTAAACCTACCACCATCTTTTACAGCACTTGTACCTGTAGCCGAAAGTGGAATAATATACATAAAGGTAGCTGGGTTCAATACGGTACCCCTACCGCCATTGATATTTGGCCCCCCTTCTAAAACCACATTATAGTACAAGTCTTGATCATCTGTGCTCCAAAAAGTACTTCCCGGGGAAGGTGAATCAACAAATGGTAAATTTTGATACCCCGTAAATGTAATACCATCATACAAACCATTTTTTCGGAACATTGTTAATAACTGATCGTCTCCTCTCCATGGCATAGTAAATGTACCTAAAGTTAAGGTTACGGGTGATGGAAAATCTTTAAATAAATCAACATAGTCGTCGTTGATCAACCCAGTAACAGGATCAGTTAAAGGTAGGTCCCACTCTGCTTCAGTGTACCCCATCCACAATTCTATCCCTGATCTGTCAAAAACAATACTAGTGTAAGGGTCGGTTACTTCACCTGATGTTATAGTATAATTAAAAGTGGTACCTTCATACTCATATAAAAAATTGCTCAGTAATATAAACCTTTTTCGAACTTGAGCATAAACAGTATCAATATCTCTAAAAATAGGATCGGATGCTGCCTTTAGTGAACCATATTGATTACCGTACAAATCACTAGAATAACCAATTATATCTTTTTGCCCTGCTAAAAGGTTAGTTTGTCTTTCGTCTATAGGAAATAGAGCTTTATTGCTTATTTCATATACATCATCATTTGCCCATAAGTTAGAAGATTTTCCTTTAAAAAAGTCTACCTTATCATAATTTTTTGATATACCCGCATTGTATATTCTGTTTTTTTCTTCTACATTCTCATAACCATGATAATTTAGATAGTAGCCTTGATCGTTTATATACCCAAAAGCATATGAATTTGCAAAATCATAGTTTACCACGTATGCATTTTCCTGAACGGTAAAACAAGTACCTGTTTTTACATATTTTGAATTTCCGAGGGTTGCAATATACTTTTCAGGATCTGGAAAAAAGTATACATTATTAGGAGAAAGTTTTGATGTGTTAATAGTATGGGTATAATCAAAGCTCGTATAATTTAAAACACCTAGATAATTTGGTGTATAAAACCCGCCTATGTCTTTCTGAGATACTACAAACGCTGTGTTAGGAACGGTAGCAGTTGATACATTATTTCTGTTTAGATAATTAGATGAAACACTATCAGCTTTAATTAAAAGTGAAGATAGATAATTGGTTACCGTATCACCAGTACTGAGCATATACCAATCTGTACCCAAATACTTTTGAAATAATTTTATCTTATTAGCTAAATTAAGATCGTTTACATCATCAGTTTTAATATTGTCGATATAATCTTTAGAAGAAGAATAAGATACTATGTCTTCTGCACTAAGTCCTACAGGAACAGCGAAGTTATCTGAAAAACCAGAAAGAAGATAAGTGTAAGAAGATAACAGACGAACAACGGAATTGTCGTAATTATAAAATAAATCAAAATCCCAAGGATTGGTATTACTGGTCCATTCTTCTTTTCTTAATTCGCCCCCGTACTGATAAGCAGAAGAAGGCAGATTCGTAGTCAAATCGAAATAGTCTGTATACTCATCATATAAATCTTCTATTAAAATGCTTACATTTCTTAAAACGCTATCTTTGTTAATATTATATTTGTTGGTTAAGTCTACAGTATCAGAATCATAGTTTAATAAATCACTTATAATTTGAAGTAAAAAAGATCTAATACCAAGATTAGAAGAAAACATATTGTTTTTTCTTGGTTGGGTCTTTACTACTTCTCTAAAATTTTTGTAATAATTACAGAGGCTATTAATCTTTTCACTTATAAGTGGTATGAGTGTATCTAGTTGCTGAGGATCTTGGTAATCTACTGCTTCTATGAACTGCCTCTCTTGTTCTGTTAAAACATCTAATTGTAGGTCTTTTGCTAACCTTATGTAATTTTCTTTTACTACGGTGTCCTGATTATTAAGAAAGGTATTTTTTACGTCGTTCCAATCACGCAAGTAAGAATTGTATGTATTTTGGTAAGTTTGGTTTGAAACTGATATGTCGGTGAAATAGCTCAACCAATCTTTATACGCCAAAGGATCATTATAATCAATTGCCTTCGAAATATTACCGATACTAGTAATCGACTCGGTTATTTCATATTTGGCATAGCGCTCAATGTTAGGCATTGAAAATATTTATTCTATTTTCAAGGGGTTGCTGATAGCAATCTAAGTCCTTTCGACAACTGATAGGATAGATTTTGATCTACTATACTCCCGCGGCTTGTTATTTCGCCGCCAGCTGATAAATTATCCCAACTAGTTAACGGGGTACCTTGAAAACTACTTAAGTATGACGGTAAGTATGTCTTCCAATTAGGTACATTTCCTTGTAAATTAATAGTGGTTTGATACGTGTCATCCCAGTTAATAATATTCCCTACAAAGTCACCGGGCACAATATTGTAATATCTATAAAAACTATAATAGTTGCTAAGTGTTTGGAACGTTGTATCATCTGGTATAGTTAAGCCCCACCCTGCTGATAAATCTAGTATAGTGCTAAGAGCAAATGAATTAGCAGTAACAGAATCAAGATTCGTTGGTACCAACTTATAGGTATTTGAAAAAAGTTCTTTTGCTACACAATAATCATCATTTCCTGATAAAACACTTTCATTTGTGAGTAGTGGCCCCAAGTTATTACCTGTAGTTTTGTCTTCTATATATGCGCTGATGGCTGCTCCCATTGACAATGTGTTGTCATTTAGATTATATCTATCTTGAAAATTTGTATTATATTGTATTCTTCTTCCCCATAATAGCGATTTCTTAATAGAGAACAGGTTTACCAACCTGCTTAAATCAGCCGGGTAATTTATTAATAAATTACTACTAGCATAATCATTTAAATTGACATTATATTCTTTTGCATAAGAAAATAGATTGCTTATATCACAAGTATCAACATTAACATTATTTGATATAAACTCTGATGTCTTTTCATATATTCTTTTTCCTATTGCATTAGTTTGTGAACTAACTGTACCAACTATAGTGGACATAAACGGGTCCCACAATTCAGGGCTTTGGTTAATCACAGGTTGAAAAGCATATGACTCTAAAGCTGCTGTCATATCAAAATTCTCATTTTGTTTTGCCATTCTGTTGACACCCTTTGAAGAGTGTATACTGAAAGTATTACTCACACCGCTTACAAAAAAAGAAGTCCCGCTTGGTCCACATGTATCACCCGATATTTCCCCATAAGCACTTATTTGCACAACCCCCGTATACTCTTTGTAATTACCAGAACCATCTTTACCGTAAGCTTTTAAATCCTCAGGTATAGTAATATACCCCTTTAAAAAACCATAACTCCTATCCTTAAACAAAATGTAATCGATAGTAGTGTAATCAAGTAGATCATAGGCTACATAATCATCATTTGAATCCTTAATATATAGATCAGGCGAACTAGGCTTAACAAGACGAAGCGCAAAACTATTAGGTCTGTATTGATCAAGAACCCCCCTAAGTTGTATGTTATTGTTGATTGCAGGCTTGGCAGTGAAAGCAGAATCGGTACCTACCTGGTCGCTATATTTTAGCTTAGCAACAAAGCTAATAGGGGAATCTTTAAACTTTGTCTTAGCAATTTGAAATGTTGGTAAATAAAACCCTTCACCGTCTAGACCATTACTGGTAATGGAAATTTGAGCTGGTCTTTCATATTTCACACCCGTTACCGGAAAATATGTGCTTTCAACATTCTTTATTGGAAGGGTGCTATTATTTGTATAATTGTAATAGTGTGTGTAGTTATCAGGAAACCTTGATGTGTCGGGGGTTGCAAACAAGTAAATAGTGCTGTAAGTGCTAGTAGCACTGTCGTGAGTGTTTGTATCATCAACATATTGACAAATAGCATTTCCGCTTGTTCCAACGAAGAATGCGTTAGGGTCACTAGCAGATGTAGCAACTACTAAAGCTGATAAAGAATTTTGTAGTTTACCATATAGGAGTGTATCTACAGTAGTGAGTGAATGAGTTATAGTATCGCTAAATCTATTACCTACCAATTTTCTTTGTACAAATCTGTGAGTTGGTAGCAAGTATGCATATGGTTCTTTAGCTAATTTGTCTTTGTCGTAATATAAACTTTTACTTCCACTTGCATGCACAAAAAACGAATAAATTTCCCCGTATGTTTGTAAACTGTTCCATCTTTTTAAAGCCAATACATCAGAATACTTGCCAGCTGTAATAGACATATTACGAGCATCACTGGAAGATAAAGATAGTGAATATGTATTAGGAACAAAATCTTTAATAGTTACCACCCTATTAAACGAATCTAATAATGCTTCACTTGATGAAAGCATAATATTCATCGTTACCTTATATTGCCCGGGGTAATAATAATAGTGTTCAGCTGAAAAACCATGCACATTAGTAGAACCGTCTCCAAAATCCCACAATATGTATTGGTTGCTATATAAATCAGATCTTGCACTACTTAAAGGAGGTACATTACGATCACTATCTGGTACAAATCTTAGTGGTGTTTGTTCCAAGGCATAAGCTGAAAGACAAACAGAGTTATAAACGTTATATACGCTAAATTTCCAATATCCTGTATTTCCTGGCAAGTTAGGCATTTTATCCTTGTCTTATAACCTGTATTCTGTTTTGTATAGTAGGTAAATCTTTAAAGTAAGCAAACTTAAAAAATTCTAAATTTATATCTTGTCTTGTAAAATCATAATCTACTGTTTCATATACAGGATTATAAACAGCCAAGGATAAATTACTGTCTATAATTACCACCCCTTTGTATTCCCTTCTTGTTGAAAAACTACTCACACCATCAATATCTAAAACTGCCTGCTGGAGGTCCTTTAAACTAATAACTTGGCCCAGTGATAAATTATCTGTATTAAAATAAGTTGTAAATACACTAGCTACGTCATTTCTAACTGCTTGTAAGTCTCTTCTAGAATTTTGTTCAACCTCAACATAAAGATATGAATCATCCCCTGCTTCAGATATAATAGAAAAGTCTGTATTTGTATAAGATGCTCCAAAATTCAATTCAATATATACCGGATCAGAAATTACAATTTCAGTTGTGGCAGATTTAACTTCCGACAATAAATTTACAATTGCATTCTTTTGAGAAGTAGAAAGATAATTTGTTCTCTGATCTAAACTCGTATCTAATTTTTTGTTAGGAACGGTAAATGAATATATGTTATTAAAATCGCAAGAATCTGCAAAATTAACCTGATTAAATAATACTCTCGAATTATCATTAGGTCTGTCTAACCCTAAATCATAAAAATATTTTAAATAAATGCCCGTATAATCAAAATTGTTTACACATTTAACAGATTGAACCCAACTACCAAAATTCTTTGATATATAGTTTGTGTAATCGTCAATTGTAACTAACCTGTATTGAGAGTTAAACAAATTAGGAGCATTTACTTTTATTTCACTTACACTTTCTCTTTGTTTAAAATTTGTAGATGTGTTTTTATTTGAAAAAGTAAGGTTAGCTGCTTCTGCAGAATTAAGCAAATTTGTTGAACTTGATATAACGTCATTTTTTATTTGGTTAAATAGCGTGGTAGTAAAAAAGTATAAAGGTTGGTTGTTAAGTGTGCTTTTGCTAACCTGGCCATCCACACCATTTGATTGTAAGAAATAAATAGCTACTTGATCACCTGCGTTTAGTTTCTTACCCGTAATATTATTACCAAACTTTAGCTCATATCTTTCGTTTTCATTAAACCTGATTGAAAACTTTTTAGCTGACCCAGTTTCAAGATATAATGATGTAGTTTTGGTCCATTCAACCCACGTAGAATTCGCAACTGCCTCTTTAACGTACACATATATATTATGGTTATCGATAATAAACGTTGCGTCATCGGTTGAAGGAGCCAATGCAATGGTTTCATAATTTTCACCTATTGCAGCTAGTAAGGGGTATTCAATAAACAGACCATTATACAATAAATTATTATTTTGTAAATCTGTTAAAATTTCTGCCGGTGCAAGGCTTTTTGTAAAAGAAATATCTTCACTAAAAGAATAAGACGTACCGCTAAAAGTAAAATAACTGAACCTTGGTATAGTATAGGTACCGATATCTAAATTGTTTGAGGCTTCAGCCTGAAAATTCAAATTAGCAGTTTGGGGGCCAGTTGGGTTATAATCAATACTCTTTACAATTTGATTAATATTTTCATAAATTTCTGCTTGACTAAACGTGCTTTCAGCTGAATTTTTATTCAAATAATATATAAGAGTGTGGTAGGAATAAGAAATTATATCTATTAATGACGATAGGTTGCTTCCTTCATAATTTTGATCAGTAAATACTTTATTTTCGTTTAGCCTTTCAATTATAAGGTCCTTGAGACTAATAGCATCAAATGCTACGTAGCCATCTTGTCTCAATTTGAATTCTGATTCTTCTGTAGCCATTTTTAATTATAAAATTGCACCCCCGTTGAATTTAGAAGCGCTTTTAATTCTATTGTTCTTACATTATTTATGAAAGGAACCGCTAGCGTCAAAGTAATATCATATTCTGCAGAAGGTATATTTGCTACCACTTCTATCGCTTCGACCCTTACTCTAGGTTCCTGTCTTTTTATTTCATTATGTATTAAAGTCCCTATTTGTTGTGCTGTGCTTTCAGAACACGCCATAAACAAAAATTGATTAAGGTTTAACCCAAATTCTGGGTTTAATAACTTGTCACCCGGAAAAGAAGTAAAGAGATTTTTTATTGAATTTTCAATCGCTGCCAAATCATAACTTGCTCTAACGTCCTTTGTATATAATTTTGAATATGCTTCTTCGTTTTGCAGTTGATCAAGCTTTAAATCTAACGATAAATCCGCATATGTAAAGTAAGATTTATACTTAGGACCAACAGATTTCTTTAAACTATCTAACTTTATATTTGCCATAATAATATTTATATCAGTTACCTTTTTGTAATTCTTTCAAAAAAGCATAAATATTGATGTGAAGAAAAAATTTAATATGCTTTATGAAACATATGTTTCGAGATATACTAGAGGTGGTTTCTTAACAGGTGACTTAGTAAGGTTTACGAAAGGGTTCGAAAATTTAGATTCATTTAAAAAGTTAGATCCGAATGTTCAACAGAAGTTAAAAGACTATGCTGATAGTGACATTAATATCAGAATTTCAGGTATTCAAAATAAATACCCTTCACACCAACCCGGAAACACAGATAACTCAGATGGGTCAGTGTCGGTTACCGTTTCTCAAGAAACAGCTCCTGGGAGATATGATGGGTTTGTAACAGCAGCTCCTGATCTTTTTGATACAGTTGATGTTTACCCTAATAGAATGCCAGTACCAAACTCGATGGTTAGACCAAACGGCACTCAAATTGATCCTTCTGAATTTGAATACGATAATGAATATATTGGTACTGACCCTCTCAAATCACAAATTGGTACAGGAACAGAGTTAAAAGCTCCTGAGCAGGGAGACGATAAAGAATTGCACGATGTTAATGCAGAAATTGATCAATTTGGTGCAAACAATGATTGGGACCAGTTAGCACCCGGTGGAGGTAATATGCCTAATACATCAATTTATATGAAAGGTGATTATCCTATTCCTGGTCCTGGCAACGACACTATGACAGGTAACGTAACCACAACAGTAGGTTAGTTTATCATAGTATCTACATCAATTAAACAAGCATAAGCATTTATTTCCTGGTCCATTACAAATGCTGATTTGTAAATAAAATCATAAATTGTCGACAAAGCAGCTTTCTTTATTGCACCATCACTTTCTAATTGATCCACAACATTAAATAGCATCTTCAACAAAACAGGGTAATCATTATTGAATACACGTTCGTTAGTAATCATATATTTTCTGCATTTCAATACATGACCAGCTTTTATTAGTTTATATAAATCATTTGCTACTTTTTCAATATTTTCATTATCTTGTATAACTAATTTGCCTTTTGAAATGCTTTTTTGTAATACATTTATACTTTTTCTTATATCAGGAAAATTTTCACCAACTATTTTTTGTATGTCTTCTACTAATACAATAATACCTTCTTCATTAGCAATGTATGCTAATCTTTCTATAATTGGTTCTTTATCATGATTAATATCAAACGTTTGGCACCTGCTTTGTAATGCAGGAATAATTCTATGCTTATAATTTGCTGTTAATATAAACCTTGTAATTGCACTATACTCTTCCATCACATTTCGAAGAGCTCTTTGTCCATCTTGAGTTAGTCCATCACACTCATCCAATATAATTATCTTGATGTCAAATAAACTTTTTGTCCTTGCATAATTGGTAACTTTGCTTCGAATTGTATCAATACCGTTTTCATCCGACGCATTTATATATAAATGATCACACTCCAGAAGTTCATTTACAATTATTTTTGATATAGTAGTTTTTCCAATTCCTGGATTACCTACTAAAAGTATATTCGGTATCTCATTGTCTGTATTGCACTTACCAAGAAACTCTTTTAATGTACTAGAATTACTAATACAAAAATCATCTAATTTTTTCGGTCTATACTTTTCAATCCATAAATTATCGAACATAATAAAAGATTATTATAGTAGTTTCCCGTAAGAAATCAATTAAATACTTGTATGACCCCGACTGCGGCCAAGGCAACCAGGGGGTTCACGTTAATTGAACTACTGGTAGTAATAGCGATAATAGCAATTTTAGCTGCGTTATTGTTACCGGCTCTCGGGTCAGCAAAACAAACAGGTTGGCAGGCCGCATGCATAAACAACCACCGCCAACTTAACCTCGCTTACGCAGAATTTGCAGGAGACCATGAAAACAGGTTTCCTTACGCATCAGCTTGGGCAGGCGAACCTACAGGGATGTGGGCATGGGTAGCTGATAGTATGAGTGGAAATGGCCCGTGGGGTCAAACCACCAGACCCCTTTTCTATTCACCCTTAAAGCCTTATGCAGGCATGGGTATATATCATTGCCCCGGGGACAAGTCCACCGTTACAGTTAACGCTAAGATTATAAACAGACCTAGGTCTTATAGTATAAATCTTTTTGTCGGTGGTTGGTCAGGGTGGCCTTGGCTGTCAGATACCCAATACAAAGTTCATCATACTTACGATGATGTATCTAACTCTAGTCAATTGTTTACTTTTATTGAAATGCCGCCCCAATCTATTAACGCTGGAAACTTCAGAGTAGCACCAACACTTAAAGGTGGTGAGAGTTTTTTCTCACAAGACTGGCCTGGTGTTTATCACAATAACGGCTCTGTTGTTTCTTTCGTGGATGCACATGCAGAATTTAAAAGGTGGCTTGAAGAGGACACAATAAATATATCATCCGATGCGATGAACCCGACGACTAATCAAGATAAAATAGTAAGCCCCAACAACAGAGATTTAGCTTGGCTTCGACAAAGGGCGATTGTACCAGATCCTAATACTCACAGATGGTATGGTGGTGGTGGTGGTATAGGTCGATACAATAGAACTGGGAATCATCGCACTATAGATGGCACAGTGTATGCTTCATGGGGTTGGTATTGGAATGATAGCTGGGGTAGCCACCCAACTTGGAACCCATATTAAAATGAAAGATTTAGCTCCAGAGATCGTAAGACAAAGAATGATAGTTGAAGGGCTACTCAACGTTCCCTTTGGACCAACGAGTATGGTTACTTATTGTAATCAGATTACCAAGGTATTAAACATGACCGCTGTTACTACTCCTATTTGTAATTATGATTCAGAGTATGGTTGGTGTGCATATATGCATTGGAAGGAATCTGGAATACATATTTATTCTTGGGAAAACAGAAAGCCTCCATTTTTCTCTGTAGACATCTACACATGTAAAGCCTTTAAAGAAGAAGACGTTGTGAAATATACTAAAGATTTTTTTAATGACAATTTAATCGAATTATCATTCACATCAAAATAATGAATGTGAATAAAAAAAAAGCCTTTACTCTCGTAGAATTATTAGTTGTTATAGGCATTATTGCACTCTTGGTTGCTCTTCTCCTGCCTGCTCTTGGCAAAGCAAAATCAGTCGGACAAAAAGTTGCCTGCATTAGTAATCAAAAACAATTACAAATGGCTCACTCAATCTTTAGTGATGATCATGGTGACAAAATATTATACTCAAGCGCTTGGAAACAAGAAAAAAGCGCACCATATGCATGGATGTCTGGTAGCTTAAATCTTTCAAAATATTTAAATCAATCAAAATATCTAGAAAACACTCCCTTGTTTCCATATGTAGGTAAATCTGTTGGTGTGTTTAAATGCCCAGCCGACAAAGATATGGTGAGGATAACAAGCAGGACGGGCGAACTAAGAAATATGTTCCCGCGCCATAGGAGCTACAGCATAAACATTCACGTAGGAGGCTGGAGCGGGTGGCCAGTATATGAAGATAAAGAATGGAAAATATACCATAAATACAGCGAAATAGAAAACCCTTCTAATATTTTTACATTTATAGAGATGCCATTTGAGTTTATAAATGCTGGCTCCTTTAGGGTTGTAATGAACGAAGGAGCACCAACCCATAAGGTATACGACATGGATGTTCCAGGTAATTACCACATCGATGGAACCGCAATAGCTTTCTCAGATGGTCATGTTGAAACCAAGAGGTGGTTAGACCAACGAACAGTAGACGCTCAAACTAGATTTCATATTGATGGTTCTAATTTTAAGTACGGAATAAGAAGAGCGTACGGTAGTGTAGATGTAAAATGGTTAAAAGATAGATCTACTACCAAAATCGAAACCATGGCCTGGAGAAAAC
>Ga0209644_1000083_pt1 | contig 43548 bp, 39 predicted proteins | sample ETNvirome_2_1000_FD_184069 | JGI IMG/M metagenome (GOLD analysis project Ga0209644, IMG submission 184069) | Marine viral communities from the Pacific Ocean - ETNP_2_1000 (SPAdes) (version 2) | ecosystem: Environmental > Aquatic > Marine > Oceanic | place: Pacific Ocean | collected 2013-06-22 | reverse complement strand
CAGGCGAGCGAATTCAGCGGAACGAAGCTCAGCCCGATAATGGGGGACAGGAACCGCCGTGGTACGGATCCGTTTGCCCGGTGGTGTGAGAGGACGGGGGAGGCGACTCCCCCTCCTACTCGATCTTGTTTTGTACCCGGTGTGGTGGCGTTTGCTTTCGAGGGCGTTGTGCACAAGCCCGCCCTGCAAAGCATACAGGGCGGGATAGAGGTTAGGCGATAGAGGTTATGCGTCGACTTTGCCTAGTAACAAAAACTCGATCAATGCTTTTTGAGCGTGTAGGCGGTTGCCGGCTTCCTGCCATACTACTGCCCTTGGGTCGTCCAGCAGCGTGAGGCTGATCTCTTCGCCTCGATGAGCAGGCAAGCAGTGTAAAAACAGCACGTCAGATTGGGCGGAGTCGAGCAGGGCTTCAGTTACCTGGAAGCCTGCAAAGTCGGCTTCTCGTTTTGCCTGCTCCTCTTCCTGGCCCATGGAAGCCCATACGTCAGTAGTGATTAAGTCAGCACCTTTAGCCGCTTCTTGTGGGTCGTGGAGCAGGGTGACGCAGTCACCCGCAGCGGCCATGATATCTTCGCGTGGTTCATAGCCTTCCGGGCAGCAGACCCGCAGATGAAAGCCGAACTGGCGGGCGGCGTTGATCCAGGAGTGGCACATATTATTGCCATCGCCAATCCACACCGCGGTGCGACCTTTGACGCTGCCGCGCAGCTCTGTCCAGGTCATCACATCTGCCAGCAGTTGGCAGGGGTGGTAGTCGTCGCTTAGGGCATTAATCACCGGCACGCTGCTGGCGCTGGCATAGGTTTCCAGGCCTTGGTGGGAGAAGGTGCGAATCATGACTGCATCCACCATCTCAGAGAGCACGCGAGCGGTGTCTTCGATTGGCTCACCGCGGCCAAGCTGGGTATCACGAGGAGAGAGGAAGAGCGCATGGCCACCAAATTGCGCCATGCCTGTTTCAAAAGAGACGCGGGTTCGGGTGGACGATTTTTCAAAAATCATCGCCAGCGTGCGGTTTGGTAGCGGTGTGTACACTGGGCCATTAGCTTTAAGATCCGTCTTGATCTTAATGGCACGCTGGATCAAATACGCCAGCTCATCTGGGGTCAAATCCAATAGGGTAAGGAAATGGCGTGTCGCCATGGACTTCTCTCCGCGCAAAAACACCATCCTAGCGATGCGGCAGGGGATGCGCAACGCGGGCGGCATGCGTAGAATGGCTGCCACGCGTTAAGGCCGAGTAGTTTGCTCGGGTATTGGTGTAATCACCAATCCATGGCATTACTAGGTCGTGGGGTTAAAGCCAGTTGACGAATTGCGTAAACTGGCTTGGATCACATCACTTATTTAGGAGCACATTATGAGCACCACTGCCGAAAATATTCAGCGTCAAATCAGCGAAAACCCGATTTTGATCTACATGAAAGGCACCCCCCAACTGCCCCAGTGCGGCTTCTCTGCACAGACAGTGCAGGCGCTGATGAGCTGCGGCGAACGTTTTGCCTTCGTCAACGTATTGGATAACCCGGATATCCGTGCTGAGCTGCCGAAAATTGCCAACTGGCCGACCTTTCCCCAGCTATGGGTAGAAGGCGAGCTGGTAGGCGGCTGCGATATTGTCATTGAAATGCATCAAAACGGTGAGCTTGAAAAGTTGGTAAAAGAAGCCGCCCAACGTGCTGGTGCCGCTGAAGGTGGCGATAACGCCTAAGCGTAACGCCTCATGCCGCTCGGCATCTGCCGGGCGGTTGGCGGGCTGCGGTGCAGCCGCTAGAATGGTGCTCTATGAAGCACCAACAATTAGCATCTACGGTTTACGATAGGTTGTTTAGCATCGACAGTCAGCCCGCCTAAGGAAGTTTTGCTCAATGAGCTATCAGGTTCTGGCCCGCAAATGGCGGCCACGTACATTCCACGAGCTCGTGGGCCAGGCCCATGTTCAACGCGCCTTGGTCAATGCCCTTGATCAGGGCCGCTTACACCACGCTTACCTGTTTACTGGCACGCGTGGCGTCGGCAAAACCACGCTGGCGCGCATTTTGGCGAAATGCCTTAACTGTACCGCTAATGGGCGCGGGGATGAGGGAATTACCTCGACACCCTGCGGTCAGTGCGATAGTTGCCAAGCCATCGATGAAGGCCGTTTTGTCGACCTGATCGAAGTCGACGCTGCTTCGCGAACCAAAGTAGAAGATACCCGCGAACTGCTCGATAACGTTCAGTACGCGCCTACCCAAGGGCGCTACAAGGTATACCTTATTGATGAGGTGCACATGCTCTCCACCAGCAGCTTTAATGCGCTGCTTAAAACGCTGGAAGAGCCGCCACCCCATGTAAAATTTCTGTTAGCGACCACCGATCCGCAGAAGCTCCCCGCCACGGTACTATCCCGCTGTTTGCAGTTTACGCTCAAGCATATGCCGCCTGAGCGGGTAGTCGAGCACTTAACTTATGTGCTGGGCGAAGAGGGGGTTGAGTATGATGAAAGCGCGTTGTGGCTGTTAGGCAAGGCTGCTGAAGGCTCCATGCGCGATGCAATGAGCCTGACTGATCAAGCCATAGCCTTTGGCCAAGGGGCTGTGCGCCATGCTGATGTAGCGGCAATGCTGGGCACGTTGGATCATCGCCATGTGCTGGCCTTGGTTGAAGCGCTAGCAGCGGTAGATGTTCAGAAGTTGCTGGCAGAAGTGGCCCAGCTAGCCGAGCAGGGGCCTGATTTTGCCGCCGTGCTAGATGAGTTAACTGCCATACTCCACCGCTTGGCCGTGGCGCAAATGGTGCCGGATGCAGTGGATAATAGCCACGGTGACCGAGCGCAAATTCAGCAGCTGGCCAGCCGTTTTACCGCTGAAGATATCCAGCTCTACTACCAGATTGGTATCCAGGGGCGTGGCGATATGGTACACGCCCCAGACTTGCGTAGTGCTCTGGAGATGACGCTGTTACGGATGCTGGCTTTCCGCCCTCAGGGCGTTCCCAAGCCACCTGCGACGCCGCTGCCGCTACGCCCTGAGCCTGCGCCGTCAGCAGATGCAACGCCAGCTCCCACAGCACCGCCAAGCGCCCCTGTGTTAGCGGAGCCAGCCGCAAAAAAGCCTGAGCCTGCACCCGCCGCTGCCGAGGCTGAGCCGCCTGAGCCTGCGGTGCAGGTAGCTCCACCAAGTGAGGCGCCCGAGGCATTAGAGCCGCAATATGATGCGCCGCCGCCCTGGTCGCTTGAAGAGGTAGAAAGCGCCGCTACGCTCTCGCCAGAGCCAGAGCCAGAGCCAGAGCCAGAGCCAGAGCCAGAGCCAGAGCCAGAGCCAGAGCCAGAGCCAGAGCCAGAGCCCACTCCATCCTTTAATGTGGCGCCTTCCTCGCTTTCGGCTGAATCGCTGGCCTCGGGAGATCTCTTAAACCACGCCGCGTGGCTGGCTTGTTTTGACGCCTTAGGTTTAGGCGGGCTGACGCGTAACTTAGCGGCACATTGCCAGTTAGAAAGCGATGATGGTGGCACTGTGGTGCTGCGGCTTGACCCCAGCCAGTCCGCCATGAAGGCCGAGGTTCATAACGTGCGCATTGAGCGAGCGCTGAAAGAGATCGGCATACCAAGAAGGGTTCAGTTCAGTGTGGCTGAACTTGACGCCACGCTGGAAACACCCCAGCAACAGGAAGAGCGTTTACAGCAAGAACGCCATGCGCAGGCTGTTGATCTGTTGCATCACGACCCCAATATTCAGAAGTTGCAGCAGGCGTTTGGGGCTACGCTAATTGAGTCAACCGTAAAACCAGCGCCAGAGCCACGTTCCTAACGGCCGACGGCTACCAACTCGCTTATTAATGATTTAGGAGAAGACCGCATGTTTAAAGGCGGAATGGGCAACATCATGAAGCAAGCCCAAGAAATGCAGGAAAAAATGCAGCGCGTTCAAGAAGAAGTGGCCAAAGCTGAAGTGCACGGCGAAGCGGGTGCGGGCATGGTAAAAATTACCATGAATGGCCGCCATGATGTCAGCGATGTCACGATCGACCCCAGCGTGCTGGAAGAAGATAAAGAGCTGCTTGAAGATTTGCTGGCGGCAGCGGTCAACGATGCTGTACGCAAAGTAGAAGCGAACTCCAAAGCGAAAATGGAAGAAGCAACAGCCGGTTTAAACCTACCGCCCGGCTTTAAGATGCCGTTCTAAACCATGCGCTTTTCTCCGCTTGTTGAGCAATTGATGGACGCGTTTCGCGTGTTGCCAGGCGTTGGGCCAAAAACGGCTCAGCGCATGGCGATGCATTTACTAGAGCGTGAACGCCCAGGTGGCCAGCGATTAGCCGCAGTGATTCAGCAGGCGATAGAGGAAGTAGGCTACTGCCAGCGCTGCCGTACGCTCACCGAAGCCGATATTTGCGCGCTGTGCGAGAGCTCTCGCCGTGATGATGCACTGTTGTGCGTGGTTGAATCGCCCGCAGACCAGCTAGCGATTGAAGAGGCTGGCGGTTTTCAAGGGCGCTATTTTGTACTGCATGGTCACCTTTCACCGCTAGATGGTATTGGCCCGGAAGCTATCGGGCTGGAGTTGCTCGAAAGCCGTGTAGCTGAAGGCAATATTCGTGAAGTCGTTCTTGCTACTAACCCTACGGTAGAGGGTGAGGCGACAGCGCATTACATTGCCTCTCAGCTTGCGCATTACGGTGTATCCTTTTCTCGTCTCGCCTATGGCGTGCCGATGGGCGGTGAGTTGGAGTATGTGGATGGCGGTACATTAAGCCGCGCTTTTAATGGTCGCCAGCCCTTTGCTAGCGATTAATGCTGATAATAAACGCAAGCGCTGATGCGGTTGTGCCAACTCGGAAGATTGCTTTGTCCTCTTCAACTTCTGCTTTATATCAATGGATTGATAGCGCCGAGGCGTTAGACGCCGCCTGTGAACAGGTTTCCGGTGCCAGCGTTATTGCCTTAGACACCGAGTTTTTCCGCGAGAATACGTTTTTCCCCATACCGGCGCTGATTCAGTTTGCCAGTCATGAAGTGGCATATTTAGTCGACCCGTTATCAACACCCTGCACCAACGCTTTTAAAGCGCTATTGCAAAATAGCGCGGTGAAGCTGCTGCATGCCTGCAGTGAAGATTTAGAAGTCTTCCAACGCTGGGCGGGCGTGTTGCCTACGCCGCTGGTGGATACCCAGGTGGCGCAAGCCTTCTTAGGCGAAAATCCTGGCATGGGTTACCAAAAACTTGTAGAGCACTGGGTAGGCGAAACGCTTCCCAAAGAGGAGACACGCTCTAATTGGCTGGAGCGTCCGTTAACGTCTTCTCAATGTGAGTACGCCGCGCTAGACGTAATTTACTTGCTTAAAGTGTGGCAGCTTCAAGCGGAAAAACTCGACGCCTTAGGGCGGCGTGAGTGGTTGGACAGCGAGTGCGCCAGCTTGATCGAACAGGCAGGACGCAGCGTTGAAAACGACGGCCAGTGGTATACCCGCCAGCGCCAGCTTTGGCGATTGACGCCTCGCCAGCTTGAGGCCTACCGGCTAATGACGATTTGGCGCGAGGGCGAAACCCGCCGTCGAGATTTACCGCGTAATTGGCTGGTGAGCGATAAGCTGCTGTTCGTTGTGGCAGAAAAAATGCCCAAAAACCGCTATGAGCTAGCCGAGGTTGAGGGCATCAAGCCGCCGCTGGTCAAAAAAGAGGGCGATGCTCTACTGGCGCTAGTGAAGCAGGCCCAGCACTGTCCAGAAAGCGACTTACCTGCGCGTTGGCCAGACCCCATGCAGCCTGCATTTAAGCGCCGTTTCAAGGCGATTAAGGGAGTGGTTGCCGAAAAAGCAGCGGCTCTTAATATTGCTCCGGAAATGTTGCTGCGTCGCCGGGATATTGAGGCGCTGGTCATGCAGCGGCTTGCACACCAGCCATTACAAGAACTGAGTGGTTGGCGCGATACCTGCTTAACGCAAGCTATTCATCAGGCGCTTGAGGAGTCATCTTTATGAGCGAAAAACTGCTATGCGAGATTTTTAAAAGCTCGCGCAAAGACGAAATGTACCTCTACGTGGATAAGCGTAAAGGAATGGAGACAGTGCCTGAGGCGCTGATGGAGACCTTTGGTAAGCCGGTTCCTGTGCTAACGATGATGCTGACCGCTGATAAGCCGCTTGCCCGTGTGAAGGCTGCCGATGTGATGGCTGCGATTGAGGAACAGGGATTTTACCTACAAATGCCGCCTGCCAAAGAGCCCTACTTACTGGACATTCATCGCGCTCAGACGACAGATCGCTCGTGAGTTATCGGCGCATTAGCGTGGCGCAAAAGCGATGAACTTTCTTGCCCACGCATGGCTGGCTCAGCCGGGGGACGACGGCTTTCTTTACGGTAATTTGATTGCCGATGGCGTGAAAGGCAGCGACCTTTCTGCTTGGTCGCCAAGCGTTGCCTGTGGCATTCGCCACCATCGGCGAGTTGATGCCTGGGTAGACCAGCACCCTAGCGTTATGATGGCCAAGCAGCGCGCTCCTCAGGCTCAAAGACGCTATGCGGGCATTGCGCTGGATGTTGTGTGGGATCATTTTATTTCTCGCCAGCAGGAGGGGGCTGATCAACATCAGCTGATTGATCGCTGCTATCGATTACTCAGCGCGTGGCCCGCGCCACAACGTCTAGCGACGATGATGCCGGTGCTGGTTGAGCACGACTGGTTGCGCCGTTACGCTGATTTTGATTTTACATGTCGTGCGGTGGCGGGCATCGGGCAGCGCCTTTCCGGCCCCAACCGTCTGGCTGAATTAGTGCCCTGGCTGCGTGAAGACTACACTGCTTTAGAGGCGGATTTCAGCGTGTTATGGAGTGAGTGCCGGGAGGCGCTGACCAGTGATGGTAAGACAAGCTGAGATTAGCTGGCTGCTATAGCCTGTCTCTAACGTTAACGTTTAACCGAGGTGATTAGACGATGGAAACCGCGTTACGCGAGCGCTTCTGGGAACGCTATTCGTTGGAAGAGCTAACGCCTCCAGAATGGGAAGCCCTGTGTGACGGCTGCGGTCAGTGCTGTTTGCTAAAGCTGCATGATGATGAGACGCAAGAGCTGGCCATTCTTAACGTAGCGTGCCGCCTGCTGGATACTCATAGCTGCCAGTGCAGCGATTATGAAAACCGCTTTGAGAGCGTTCCTGACTGCACCCAGCTGACCCCAGCGCTGGTAAAAGAGTTTACCTGGTTGCCGCAAACCTGTGGGTACCGACGAGTGGCGGAAGGTCGCAAGCTGGCAGGATGGCATCCATTACTAAGTAACGATGCTGAACGAGTCCATCGAAAAGGCATCAGCGTCAGAGGGTTTGCTGTGTCCCAAGATGAGGTGCCAGAAAGGCAACTCGAAGAGCATATAATTGCCGTTCTTCCTATGTCGTGATTTTCATGTTTGAGCCCCTGCCGTAGCCTTCCTTGGCGTACGTTTAGACCGCTGGCGAATGCACTGTTAGCTAGCGGTTTTCGTTTTACTGCTATCCCAAATCGTTAAAAAAGCCTCTTTAAGAGCCGAGGGTTGCGGCTGGGCAGCGGCTTTTTTGGTTGCCTGAGTGTTAGCGGGCTTCGTTGGGGTATCCCAAATGGTGGGAAACTGTTCCTGATATTTCATCGTGTTACTCCTAATGATCAGCTATATAGACGTTGGTATATAAAACTTATGGTTAGTATGCCGTAAAAATTATTTTATGGAAAGTATTTTCATAAAATAAATGGCGTAAAAAAAGCAGCGCCTTGGCGCTGCGAGTGGTTGTATTGGTGGCTGTGTTAAAGCGCGTTTTGCTGCTGTACTGCTAACCAGTGGGTCAGAGGCTCAAATGCCATGGGTTTGGCAAATAAGAAGCCTTGCCGTACATCGCAATTCAGTGCCAAGAGGTGATGCAGTGAAAGTGCCATTATGAGCGTTTCAGCCGCTTAGAGACGAATTGATCAGCGGTTCCCTAACCCTAGCGCCCACAGAATAAACGCATCCTGGCGGGCTGTATCGCGCCACGCCTTAAACCTTCCTGATGCGCCGCCGTGGCCGCTGCTCATATCGGTATGCAGCAGGATAGGCGCAGCCCCCTGCTGTGCCTGACTCACTCGGGCGTAGAATTTGGCGGGTTCCCAGTAGCTAACGCGGGTATCGAACCAACTACCCTCAATCCAAAGCGCTGGGTAGCGCTGCGAGCGGATGTTATCGATAGGTGAATAACTGGCGATACGTTCAGCCACGTCGGGTGCCTCAGGATTACCCCACTCGGTATACTCAGCGGTGGTGAGCGGCAGCTCTGGGTTCTGCATGGTGCGCAGTACATCCAGGAAAGGAACATCCAACACCGCCGCGCAGAAGGCCTCCGGCGCACGGTTGATGCAAGTACCCACCAGCAATCCGCCTGCACTGGCACCGCAGGCGACTATCCGCTCAGGCTGGCTGATATGGGCGGCCACAAGCGCTTCACGGGCGGCTAAAAAGTCGTGAAAGCTGTTCTCTTTATGAGCCATCTTGCCTGCTAAGTACCACGGTTCGCCGCGCTCACCGCCGCCGCGCACATGGGCCACAGCAAAGGCTACGCCGCGCTCCAGTAGCTCTAAGCGAGCAATAGAAAACCAGGGGTCCAGCGCTTCACCGTAAGCACCGTAGCCGTATAGCAGGGTGGGTAGTGGTTGGTCTGCCAAATCTGCTCGCATAACCACTGATACCGGGACTTGCTCGCCATCGTGGCTGGTGGCCCATATTCGGCGGCTGACTAGCTGCTCTGGAGCGAGACTGCCATGAACGGGCACCTGTTTTAAGAGCGTGCGTACACCGCTATCGAGGTCTAAGGCATACCAGCTCGGAGGGCGGGTAAACGACTCTTCGCGCAGGTGCAGCGTGCGTGCATTAAAGTGTGGCGAGTCTTCCAGCAGCTGTGAACAGGGCGTTTCGGGCAGCTCAATGTAGCTATCAAGCAACGTTTGATGGTGACTATCCAGCTCCAAGCGCCGCAGCAGTACCTGCGCATCCTGATGGCTTCTCTCAGCCAGTATCAAGCCCCACTCAAACGCATCAACCCCTTCCAGTGTCGCGTCATCGCGATGCGCAATCAGCGGCTGCCAACTGGCGTTATCGCTTTCGGCGCGCATATCCAGCTGAAAGTGGGGGCCCGTCTGGTTGTGTAGGCGATAAAAGCCCCCTGGCCGATGATCAATGCTGACTTCCACGCCCGGCTCCCGGGCATGCAGGCAAACGAGGGGTGTTTCGGGCTGGTCGGCAGGCAGGGCGAGAACTTCGGTGGTGTCTTTTGAGCCGCTCTCGATGATCAACCACGCTTTAGAGCGCGTTTTGCCCACGCCTACCCAAAATTCTGGGTCTGCCTCGCGTAACACCAGGGTCGGTGTCTGCATAGGGGCATGTTCTGCGAACGCGACCCATAGCCGCCATAGGCTGTCAGGGCGCTGGGTATCGTCGAAACGGGTAAACAGCAGCGTGGCGCCGTCTGCAGTTTGGTCCTCTGCCCAGCAAACGCTGGGTCCGATATCGCTAAGTAGTTGGCGCGGCGTGCCGTTAGGCAGCGCTTTTAACCAGAGTGTGAAGCGTTCATCGCCCTGGGTATCTTCGGTCCAGGCGAGCCACTGCTCATCCGGGGAGAGCGCCATATCACCCATGTCGTAGAACGGCTGCTCGGCAGCGCGCTCGCGAACGTCAAAAAAACAGCTTTTTTGCTCAGGTTGGCCATTTGGGTAACGCCACCAGCAGGGGTAATCATCCTCAGCGCCGGTCTCGCTCCAGAACGTAAAGTGGTCAAGCGCTGTCTCTAGACTTTTCACCGCCAATTCACGGCGCGCTAGATGCGAGTGGTAAAGGGTGTCTGCGAGGGGGGAGAGCGGTGCAAACCAATCGGCATGCTGCTGGTTGGCCGCGGTAAGAAAATCGCTGACATCAGCGCTTTCGCGGTTTTCTAACCAGTGCCATTCAGGGTCATCGGCGCGATAATAGCGCGCTACGGGCGAGCCTTCGCGCATACCAGGCTGTGCTTTCATAAATTGATAGGTACCATAACGGGAAATCAACGTCGGGTGCTTCCACCCACATGAGGGGTATTATGCTGTTTGCAGACTCAATGTCACTGCTGTGGTTCAGTTATTACGGTCTTTCACTGCTGGTGCTGCTAGCGGTTTACTTTGGATTGGCATTTTTGCCGCGTTTGCCTCGGCTCATCGTGACATGGGGCGTGGCGGGGGCGATGTGGATGCCTGCCAGTTATCGGCTGCCACTGGTCGAAGAGGGTGAGTTCTATAGCGGTTGGGCACCGTCCGCTATGGTCGCTGCCGTGGGCGTTTTTGAGAACAGTGCCACTGCTCTGCGCAACGGCTTGCTCTGGTTAGTCTTAGGGATAGCCCTAGGCGCGGGGATTGGTGTAGCGCTGTGGTGGTGGCGTCGTCCTGCGCCTGTTGAAGACACGCCTGCCCGCCGCCAAGTGGAGGACCCACAGCCTACTCGCCGCCGCGAACCGGTTATCCGTTAATGCGACTGGCATCAAGGGGGTGGGCCAATGTGTGAGCTATTGGGTATGAGCGCTAATGTGCCTACCGATATCTGCTTCAGCTTTTCAGGCTTTTTACATCGCGGTGGTGGCACAGGCCCTCATCGCGATGGGTGGGGCATCGCCTTTTATGAAGAGGGCGGCTATCGCGAATTTAGAGACCCTCACCCTTCTGTGGATTCACCGATTGCGCGTTTAATTTGCGACTACCCCATCAAGTCAAATGTTGTGATCAGCCATATTCGCCAAGCCAACGTAGGCGGCGTGCGATTGGCCAACACGCACCCCTTTGCTCGTGAAATGTGGGGGCGGCCCTGGTGCTATGCCCATAATGGGCAATTAAGTGATTGGCAGGAACTGCCTTTAGGGGTTTACACCCCGGTTGGCAATACCGATAGCGAACACGCGTTTTGCTGGTTAATGGGCGAGTTGCGCCGGGTGTTTCCAACGCCACCGGCTGCCCCAGAAACGCTTTGGGAAAAGCTCCATGACCTCTGCGAGCAGCTAAGAGGGCTGGGCGTTTTTAATCTACTCCTTTCTGACGGCGTCTATCTTTATAGCTACTGCTCTACCAAACTGGCGCACATCACTCGCCGTGCGCCTTTTGGTGAAGCGGAGTTGTCAGATGCAGAGATGACGGTCAATTTTATCGAGCACACCACGCCTAACGACATTGTCTCGGTGATTGCCACCGAGCCACTGACTCAAAATGAAGCATGGCAGCGCATGGTGCCTGGGGAGTTATTGGTGTGGAGAGAGGGAGAAATTAACGCTCGATACTGTCCATAAGATAAGTCCCGGTGATGGACTATAAGCTAAAGTTGAAACGCAAGTTTCAATCGATCGTTTTACAGTGTCATAAACGTCGTATATCGTTGGCGTTTAATCTCTTTATACAACCACACCACAATAACAAGGTCGGTCTCACATCGACACGGATAGCGGAGATAGCCCATGAGCGAACACGCCAATACTCCTATTTTAAGCGGACCAGCGCTTGAAGGATTGGATCAATATCACTCTGTTACGGATGTTTTTCACTCGGCGGTCTCTCGCTTTACCAACAAGCCTGCCTTCACCTGCATGGGGAAGACGCTGTCGTTTTCCGACCTTGACCGTCTCTCAGCCCATTTTGCCGCCTGGCTTCAGCATGAAACCGACTTAGTGCCTGGCGATAGAATTGCTATACAACTGCCCAACGTACTGCAGTTTCCGGTGGCGGTATTTGGTGCTTTGCGGGCGGGGCTTGTAGTGGTCAATACCAACCCGCTATACACCGAGCGGGAGATGGCGCATCAGTTTAAAGACTCCAATGCTAAAGCCATTGTGATTCTGGCCAATATGGCCGACAAGCTTGAGAAAGTGCTCGATAAAACGGAAATCAAGCATGTATTGGTCACGCAGCTGGGCGATTTACACGATGTGCCTAAGCGTTGGTTGATTAATGCGGTTGTGAAACACGTCAAGAAAATGGTGCCTGCATACTCATTGCCAAGTGCAGTGGGCTTTCGTGATGCCCTGAAAAAAGGAGCATCGTTAAAGCACACGCCCGTTGAGCGCAATATGGACGACTTAGCGGCGCTGCAGTATACCGGGGGCACCACCGGTATGCCGAAAGGTGCCATGCTGACCCACCGTAACCTAGTGGCCAATATGCTTCAGGCACGCTCGGCTATTGGCGAGCATCTCACGGACGGCGAAGAGCTGGTGATTGCACCGCTGCCCGTGTACCACATCTACACCTTTACCGTGAACTGCCTGTTCCTGATGGAAACCGGCAACCACTCGCTGCTGATCACTAACCCCCGCGACTTGCCGAATTTCGTTAAAGAGCTGAAGGGGCTGCCGTTCACGGGTTTTATCGGCCTCAATACGCTGTTTAACGCGCTGTGCAATCGGGACGATTTCAAGCAGCTCGACTTCTCCAAATTGAAGCTGACCATTTCAGGCGGCATGGCGTTAACCAAAGCGGCGGCACAGCGCTGGGAAGAGACCACCGGCTGCCCGATCGCCGAAGGTTATGGTCTAACGGAAACCTCGCCGATTGTCAGCTTCAACCCTAACGATGCGATTCAACTGGGCACGATTGGTAAGCCGGTCGCGGGCACCTCGGTGAAAGTGGTCGATGCTGATGGTAACGATGTGCCGCTTGGCGAGCCGGGCGAACTTTGCGTGCAAGGCCCGCAGGTCATGAAAGGGTACTGGCAGCGTGAAGAAGAGACGCGCAACGCTATTGATGAAAACGGCTGGTTCCATACTGGCGATATCGCCGTGCTGCAGGACGATGGCTACATCAAGATCGTTGATCGTAAAAAAGACATGATCCTGGTGTCGGGCTTTAACGTCTACCCCAATGAGGTTGAAGACGTAGTAGCCGCCCACCCCGATGTGCTGGAAGCGGCGGCTGTTGGCGTTGCCGACGAGAATGCAGGGGAGGCTATCAAGCTGTTTGTGGTGTCCAAAAACAGCCAGCTTGACGCTGAAACGCTGCGCGCTTGGTGTAAGAAAGAACTAACGGCCTATAAAGTGCCCAAGTACATCGAGTTCCGCGACGAGCTGCCGAAAACCAACGTCGGTAAGGTGCTGCGTCGCCAACTGCGCGACCAGGAAACAACCCATGCGCCGTAAGGGTTGAACACTCGGTCAAGCGGGCGTTAGGCGTCTCGTTCGCGAAAGCGTTACAATGGTCGGCCCACTTACGAGTGGGCCGACGTTTATTCTGAGATGGAACCGAGCCTAACGTGACCACCGACACGCACTCATCCCGCATCGATACCCCACAAGACAACGCCCCCTCGCTTACAGCGCTCACTGAGTCGCTGAGTCACGTTATGCTGCGTGATCAGGAGCGGCTCTCGCGTCGTGTGGCGGGCCTGCGGCGTCGGCAGCGAGAAAAGAAGCCGATCGACCGCGGCTTGAACGAGGTGGAGCGGGAAGTCGACAAAGCCAAGCAACTGCTGGCGCAGCGCGAAGCCCTGCGCGTGACGCTGGATTACCCGGCAGAGCTGCCGGTGGTAGAGCGCCGTGAGGATATTCTTGCCGCGATTCGCGACCACCAGGTGGTGGTCGTGGCAGGGGAAACCGGCTCGGGTAAAACCACGCAGCTGCCCAAAATGTGTTTAGAGCTTGGCCGAGGCCGAAAAGGGTTGATTGGTCATACGCAGCCACGGCGGCTGGCTGCGCGCAGCGTTGCAGGGAGGCTGGCGGAAGAGCTAAGCGTGCCGCTTGGCGAACAGGTGGGCTATCAGGTGCGTTTTAACGACCAAAGCTCGCCCAGTACGCTCGTCAAACTGATGACCGACGGCATCCTGCTGGCTGAAACACAGCACGACCCGCTGCTACTGCGTTACGACACGCTGATTATCGATGAAGCCCACGAGCGAAGCCTAAACATCGACTTCTTGCTCGGTTATCTCAAACGGCTGCTGCCCAAGCGCCCTGATTTAAAAATCATCATCACGTCGGCGACCATCGACGTAGAGCGCTTTGCGGCCCATTTCGGCTCGCCTAGCACGCCTGCGCCGGTGGTCGAGGTGTCAGGCCGCACGTTCCCGGTAGATGTCCTCTACCGCCCGTTGGTGCGCAGCGAAGAGGACGAGGATGACCGCACTCTGCAGGAGGGGATTTTGCATGCCGTGCGTGAGATCGAAACAATCGAGCGTGAAAAAGGCTGGCTGCATGGCCCCCGCGATGTGTTGGTGTTTCTACCCGGCGAGCGGGAAATCCGTGAAACCGCCGATACCCTACGCCGCGCGGATTTAAAGGGCACCGAGATTCTGCCGCTGTATGCACGGCTCTCTAATGAGGAGCAGAACCGTGTGTTTGCTCCCCACCGGGGGCGGCGAATCGTGCTCGCCACCAACGTGGCTGAAACCTCTCTCACCGTGCCGGGGATTCGCTATGTGATTGACCCTGGCCTGGTGCGCATTAGCCGCTATAGCTACCGGGCGAAAATCCAGCGGCTACCCATTGAGCCGGTCAGCCAGGCAAGCGCCAATCAGCGTAAAGGCCGCTGTGGGCGGATTGCGGAAGGCGTGTGTATTCGTCTTTACGACGAAGAGGATTTTCTGTCACGTCCCGCGTTTACCGACCCGGAGATTCAGCGCACCAACTTAGCATCGGTCATTCTTTCAATGCTGGCGCTCAAGCTCGGCAATATTGAAGACTTCCCCTTTGTTGATCCGCCCGATGGCCGCTTTGTCAAAGATGGCTTCCGGCTGCTATTTGAACTGGGCGCGGTGAATGATAAGCAACAGCTTAGTGCCCTGGGGCGTAAGCTGGCGAAACTACCCATCGACCCGCGTTTGGCCCGTATGGTGTTGGCCGGTGCAGAGCGAGGCAGCCTGCGGGACGTGCTGGTCGTGGTGTCGGCGCTGGCGATTCAAGACCCCCGTGACCGGCCCGCTGACAAGCGCCAAGCCGCTGACCAAGCTCACCAGCGCTGGCACGACCCAGACTCCGATTTCGTTGCGCTGCTAAATTTATGGCATGGCATCGAGAATGCTCGTGAAGCGTTATCGGGCAACCAACTGCGCCGCTGGTGCCGTGACCACTACATTAACTACCTGCGCATGCGCGAGTGGCACGATACGTTCCGCCAGTTGCGCCAATTGCTGCGGGATATGGATATTGAGGTACCTGCGCCGCTGCCTCGTGATGAGAGCGAGAGCGAAGAGCAGGCCAAGCAAGCAAGGCGAAAAACGTCGGGCAAGCTGCATCAGGCGCTGCTGTCTGGCCTGCTCTCCAATTTGGGGACGCTGCTTGAGAACCGAGAGTACCTCGGCGCGCGTAACCGCAAGTTCATGATTCACCCAGGCTCTGGGTTGGCGAAGAAAACGCCCAAGTGGGTCATGGCCTTCGAGCTGATCGAAACCACCAAGCTGTTTGCGCGCACTGTTGCCAAGATCGACCCGCAGTGGATCGAGCCACAAGCGCAACACCTGGTGAAAAGTAGCTATAGCGAACCCCATTGGGAAATGAAGCGCGCCCAAGTAGTCGCATTCGAGCAAGTCACCCTGTTTGGCCTGCCGATTGTGGCGCGCCGTCGCGTCCATTACGGGCCCATTGCGCCCCAGGAGTCGCGGGAGCTGTTTATTCGCCGGGCGCTGGTGGAAGGCGAGTTCCAAACCAAAGGGGAATTCTTCGCCCATAACCGTGCGCTGATCGAAGAGGTAGAGGCGCTAGAAGATCGCGCCCGCCGGCGGGATATCTTGGTGGATGAAGAGACGCTGTTCGCCTTCTATGACGAGCGGATACCCACCGATATCGTTAACGGCAAGGGCTTTGAGCACTGGCGCAAGCAGGCCGAGCGCCAAGACCCCGCGCTGCTGAAGTTTGATATCGATTCGCTAAAGGCCCGTGATGCTCACGACGTTACTCAGGCTCAATACCCGGATCATTTAACGCTGTCTGGTGTAGCGTATCCGGTCAGCTACCACTTTGACCCGGACGCCGACGACGATGGCGTGACCCTCACCGTCCCTGCGGCCATGTTGCCGCAGCTACCCGTGCATGCGTTGGAGTGGCTGGTGCCGGGGCTGCTGCGTGAAAAGTGCATTGCGCTGCTGAAATCGCTGCCGAAAAGTATTCGTCGCCAAGTGGTACCCATACCCGACTGGGTCGATGCCGCGCTGGAGACGCTGGTGCCCGATGAGCGGCCGCTCACCGAAGCGCTGGGGGAGTTTATCCGCCGCCGCACTGCTACCCGCGTTCACCCGGATGATTGGCGTCTCGATCTGCTGCCGCCGCACCTCATTATGAACGTGCGGGTCGTTAATCATGCGGGTAAAACGTTGGGCCAAGGACGCGATGTGCGTGCGCTGGAGCGGCGTTTCGAAGAGGCGGCGAGTGCAGGCGCTCAGGCGCTAGCCGATCAGGCAAGCCAAGCGCCCGCTCTGGATGAGTTGCCGGAGTCGCCGCTGCCAGAGTCGCGGGTAACGACTCAGGCTGGTATCCGAGTAGAAGCCTACCCGGCACTTATGGCCGAGGCCCATAGCTTTAAAGTGGCGCTTTTTGATCATCCCGCGAAGGCGGCGGCGGTTCACCAGGAAGGCGTGGCCCGCTTGGCCATTGCCAAGCGGCCGGAACAGGTGAAAGCCATCAAGCGCTTACCTGGCGTGGAAAAATGCGCTTTACTCTTTGCTAAAGTGGGCAGCAAACAAGCATTAGTGGATGATTTGCTGCTGGCGGTCTTCACGCAGGTGGTGGCAACACATCCGCTGCCACGCTCTGCCAATGAGTTCACCGAGCGGCTTAAGGCAACCGAAAGTGAGCTGATTCCTTATGCAGCATCGCTGCTGACACGCATTGAAGAGGCGCTTAAAGGGCATCTGGCGGTGACCAAAGTGCTTAAAGGGAAGCTTAACTTTGCCCTCGCGCTCGTTTACAGCGATGTAAGCGCGCAGATGCAGCGCTTGGTTTATCCTGGCTTTATTCGCGACGCAGGGGAGTGGCTTAGCGAGTATCCACGCTATACCGAAGCTGCTCTTATCCGCCTCGAAAAAGCGGCCCGTGAACGCGGCCGTGACCAAATGATGATGCAGGATGTCCAAGCCCTAGAGGCACGTTTTGATGCGCGGCGAAAAAGCGAACGTAGAGGCGCCGCTGAAGACCCTGAACTCGTGGCATTTGGCTGGTGGATACAAGAATTGCGCGTATCGCTATTCGCCCAGCAGCTAGGCACTCAGATGCCGGTATCCGTGAAGCGCTTGGAAAAGCGTTGGGAAGAAATTACCAGCGTTTAATGCTACACAAGAAAGCGCTTAGATAGAGCTTAGATAGAGCGGGGCGGACAACCTCGCCATACGCTATTTTACTGACGGTTTCGGCTATTTGCCTTGAGGCCGTAATAAGGAGACAGGCATGACCAATGTAGTGATCACCGGTACAGGACTCTATACACCGGAAAACGCCATTGATAACGCGGCGTTGGTCGCTGCTTTTAACGCGTGGGTTGATCTCCATAACGCCCAGCATGCGGATGCCATCGCGCGTGGAGAGCAAGAAGCACTGGCTTATTCCAGCAGTGAATTTATTGAGAAGGCCTCGGGAATTAAAAGTCGCTATGTACTCGATGCCCAAGGGATCCTTGACCCTGAGCGTATGCGGCCTAAACTGCCTCAACGTCATAACGATGAACCGTCTATTCAGTGTGAGATGGCGACTCAGGCCGCGCGCCAGGCGCTAGAAACGGCCCAGGTTGATGCCGCTGATATTGAGCTGGTGATTGTGGCCTGTTCAAACCTAGAGCGTGCCTATCCGGCGGTCGCGGTAGAAGTACAGCAGGCCCTGGGAACAACGGGTTATGGCTTTGATATGAACGTGGCCTGCAGTTCAGCCACCTTTGCCTTGGAAACGGCGGCGAACGCGATTGCATCAGGTAGCGTTAAACGTGCGCTGATTGTGAATCCTGAAATTTGTTCTGCCCATTTGAATTTTAGAGACCGTGACAGCCACTTTATTTTCGGCGATGCTTGTACGGCTATGGTACTAGAAAATAGCGATGTTGCCGTGGCCGATGAGCGCTATGAAATTCTGGGAACGCGACTGGTGACGAAGTTTTCCAATGCGATTCGCAATAACGCGGGCTTTTTAAATCGCGTGACCGATAGCGATCCGCAGGCGTTAGATAAGCTGTTCGTTCAGGAAGGGCGCCGCGTTTTTAAAGAGGTGTGCCCTATGGTCGCTAAGCTTATCACTGACCATCTCGCTTCATTAGAGCTGTCGGGGGCGGATTTAACGCGGATGTGGTTACATCAGGCCAACCGCCATATGAACGATTTGATTGCACGTAAAGTGCTGGGTGAAGAACCCAACGAAGCACAGGCACCGATTATTTTAGATCGCTATGCGAATACCAGCTCAGCGGGTTCGATTATCGCTTTCCACCTTCACCGTGAGGCACTGTCGGAAGGGGATATCGGCGTTATTTGCTCGTTTGGGGCGGGGTACAGTGCAGGCAGTGTGGTGCTACGTCGCCAGTAATAGGCCGATGATGCCTATCACCGGTTATGTTAGGAATAGCGTTCTATGTTGAAAGAGGAAATCGCATGCTGAGGCTGTTGGCACCGCAAAAAGAGGGTCTAAGCACATGGCAGAAGCTGTTGCCTATCGTGTTGCTAGCCACGTTAAGCATGGGAGGGTGTGCCAGTACGGGGTCTTCTCAAGAGGGGGACGCTGCGCAAGAGCGTGTAACGGCAGACCCGCAGGACCCTTGGGAGGGCTTCAACAGGCGTGTGTTCGCGTTTAATGATGTGCTGGACCGCTACGCCCTCAAGCCCGTTGCACAAGGGTATAAGGCAGTCACTCCCGAGCCGGTGCAAACTGGGGTTGGCAACTTTTTCTCCAACTTAGGCGAAGTGCGTACCGCGCTCAATAGCCTGCTGCAGGGCAAACCCGCCAACGCGGGTTTAGCAACATCACGATTCTTGATCAACTCGACGGTGGGTATTGGCGGCTTGCTTGACTATGCCACGCTCATGGAAATTACCGCGGATAAAGAAGATTTTGGTCAAACCATGGCCGTGTGGGGCTGGGAGGACTCGCGCTATTTAGTGTTACCTCTGCTAGGCCCGCGCACGCTCAGGGATGCCTCTGGCTTGCCAGCCGATTTCGCTGCGAATCCCATTACATATATGGACGATCATCAGCTACGTGCAGGCCTGACGGCACTCGATATTATTCACTTTCGCGCGGGCTTGTTAGACCAAGAGTCGTTGATTTCGGGGGATCGCTACCGGTTTGTCCGCGATGCCTATTTGCAGCGCCGCCAGTTTGAGGTGAATGACGGTGTGCTTGGCGAAGACCCGTTTGCCACAGATGATTTTGATTTCGACGATACCGACTTCGGTGACGACGATTTCGCCGATTGAGGCCCAACATGGATCACGCTAAGCAGTTGATCGCGGTAATCGATGAGCCCGGCCCCGAGCGCGATGCGCTGGCTGAGGCGATTACCTGCGACGGCATGTGGGTGTTTGCTGCAGAGAACATTGACCATCTGCCTAGCGGTACGGCGCTGATTGTGGCCCATGCCCGGGCAGTGCCGCGTCAGCAGTGGTCTCAGTTGACTCACCGGTTGCCAACCCTGGTCGTCAGCGACTCTCGTCAGGATGCTGACTTGATTAAGGCCATTGATGTGGGGTTGGTGGACTACATCGTTCATCCGCTGCGACATACCGAACTGCTGCGCCGAATGATTCGTAAGGCGATTGAGCTTCACGCCTTAGCCCAAGAGCGTGATCGTGATCGTGAACGTCTCGCTGAACTCAATGAGAGCCTTGAAACTCACCTAGCGCTACTGCGGATGGACCAGCAAAGCGGGGGGCATATTCAGCGGCGTTTGTTGCCAGCGCATCCTAAAGTGATCAACGGCGTTTATTACGACTACTGGTTTGCGCCGTCGCTTTATTTGTCGGGGGATTTTCTCGACTATCAGCGTTATAACGACCGTTTTAGCGCGTTCTATTTTGCCGATGTCTCTGGGCATGGAGCGTCGTCGGCCTTTGTCACGGTGCTGCTGAAGTATTTGTGCAACCGATGGTTAAGCGAGTGGGATGGCCAAGCGCCAGAGCGGCTGCCGCCTGATTGGTTAGCGGCGATGAATCGTGAGCTTCAGGATACCAACATTGGTAAGCATGCCACGTTATTCGTCGGTGTTATTGACCATGAAGCGCATACTCTTCACTATTCGCTCGGCGCACAGCTACCGATGCCGCTGTTGGCGGCTGACGGTAAGCTGGAGCGCTTAACCGGGGAGGGAATGCCGGTAGGCCTTTTCCCAGATGTGGAGTATCCTGCGCTTAGCTGTGCTTTACCGGCCAACTTTCGTTTGTGGCTGTGTTCAGACGGTGTATTGGAATGCTTGCCGGGTAAAACGCTCGACACGCGGCTCACGGAACTTGAGCAACTCGTTAGCGAAAGTGTCACGCTTGAGCAGTTGCGCGACCGGCTAGCCAAAACCAATTCGCTTTTGATAGAGGGCGATGAGGGTGATGAGGCGAACCAGGACCGCGATGCTTTACCCGATGACCTGACAATCATGATGGTGAGCGGATTTGGTCATGCTGATTGAAGAGGGCCGCATTAAAGCGGCGTTCAACTCTGGTGTTTTTGTGTTAAAGCTCTGTGGCGATGTGCGGTTAACGCTATGTGCCACGCTAGATACCCAAGCGCAACGTCTTGCTGAAACCCCTGGCCTTCAGGCGGTGATGATTGACCTGCGCGAAGCGACCAATGTCGACTCAACGGCGCTGGGTTTTCTGGCCAAAGTAGCCATGGCGGTTAAAGGGCGGCTGGAACAGCCTCCGACGATTATTGCCGATAACCCTGATGTACGGCAAATGCTGGACGTCATGGGTTTTGCGCGTTTTTTTACTCTGATGGAAGCGCCTCTGCAGCCTAGTGCAACACTTAACTCTTCTATGCAAGACCTGCCCGCTGAGCCTGCAGATGAAGAAGGCTTGCGTACGCGTATTCTCGAGGCGCATCGCATTTTAATGCATATGAACGAGCATAATCGCGAACAGTTTCAGCCGCTGGTAGAGATGCTTGAAGCGCAATCCACAGTGGCACATAAATAAAACACCCTCTTACCTAGTCGATAAGAGGGTGTGATGGATATGCTACCCAAACTGGCTGGAAGCAATTAGCTCTGCCGTAGTTTGCCAAGTAGCTCTTCAAGCTTACGCTGGTCGGCCATAAATTTACGAATTCCCTCGGCCAGTTTATCTGTTGCCATTTCGTCTTCGTTCATCTCCCACCGAAAGTCTGCTTGGGTCAGCTCTTGCTCGACAGAGCTGCTGGCGCCCATGGGAGTTAATTGACGTGGCAGTTCACCCTGTAATTCGTCGAGTTCGTTAAGTAAGGCCGGCGAGATGGTCAGGCGGTCACAGCCTGCCAGTGCCTGAATTTCACCCACGTTACGGAAACTAGCGCCCATGACAATCGTGGGGTAGCCATGTCCTTTGTAGTGGTCGTAAATGCGCTTGACGGACTGTACGCCTGGGTCATTGGCGCCGCTGAAGTCAGCTTCCGGCGAGCGCGCTTTGTGCCAGTCGAGAATACGGCCCACAAACGGTGAAATCAGCGTAGCGCCAGCATCGGCACAGGCCTGCGCCTGAGCAAAGCCAAACAGCAGCGTCAGGTTGGTGCGAATGCCATCGCGCTCAAGCTGGCGGGCCGCTTGAATGCCTTCCCAGGTGGACGCCATTTTAATCAAAATACGCTCAGGGCCGACACCATGCTGGGCATAGCGTTCAATTAGCGAGTGCGCTTTGGCAACGGTGGCGTCGCGGTCAAACGAGAGGCGGGCGCTCACTTCTGTCGACACATAGCCCGGCACTAGCTTGCTAATCTCGCTGCCAATATCCACCGCGACACGGTCTACCGCGTCGTCAAGATCGGTGCTCTCTTTGGCGATGCTGGCCAAGCGAGCGCGGCGCTCTTCCTGCTGGGCAGCTTGAAGGATGAGAGAGGGGTTGGTAGTTGCATCCTGGGGCTGGAAGCGACGAATAGCCTCAAGGTCGCCCGTATCAGCAACCACGGTGGTCATTTCTTTTAATTGGCTTAATAGGCTAGTGGCCATGCAATGCTCCTTGGTTGTCCTGTGGGGTACTTTAGCAAGGGCCGCGCGTGGCGAACAGACACCGACAAATGAATTGAAATCGATTATGATTAGCGGCCTACCTTTTCGGCGGCACGCGCCGCTTTTTTTATGCCCATTTTAAGGAGGCTTATGGAACTTAATCCTCGTCGGGTGGCTTGGTTGGTGGCCGCCAACACAGCGCTTGCGCCTTTCGCGATTGATGCCTATCTGCCTGCCATCGGCATACTGGCCGAGAGTATTAATGCCAGCATTCACCATACTGAACTCTCGATCAGTATGTTTTTGTTTGGATTTGCATTGGGTCAGCTTTGCTTTGGGCCGCTCTCGGATCGGTTAGGTCGTAAACCGGTACTGTTGAGCGGACTGGTAGTCTTTATGCTGGCCAGCCTAATGATTACCACTGCCGATAGCTTAACGTCGCTATTGGTTTGGCGCTTTATTCAAGCGTTAGGGGGCGGCGCCTGTGTGGTGAACTCGGCTGCCATCGTACGTGACTGTTTCAGCGGGCGTGAGGCGGCTAAGGTGATGTCCACCATGGCCATGATCATGATGCTAGCCCCACTGGTGGCACCGGCGGTGGGTAGTTTGTTGCTGCACATTGCTGGCTGGTGGCTGATCTTCGTCTTCCTGGCTGTGTATGCTGGTTTTCTATTCTGGTTGTTAGGTACCCGGCTACCCGAAACCCGTGATATCAACTTGCCCGCGGCCTCGCCCCGTCAAGTGATTCGCAACTATGCAAGCGTACTGCGTCATAAAGAGGGTATGGGATACATCTGTGCGGTCGCCGCATCGTTTGCGGGGCTGTTTGCGTTCGTCACCGCATCACCCTTTCTATATTTGGATTACTTCTCCCTCTCGCCCAGCGTTTACCCTCTGGTGTTTGGGGTGAACGTCGTAGTGATTGCGCTCTCCAACCGCCTCAATATTCATCTGCTGCGTAAGCGCACGCCACAGCAGAACCTGCGCCTAGGTCTAGCTGTTCAACTAGTGGCCGCCCTGGGGCTTGTGCTGGCCACGGCACTTAACATGGCGTCGCTCTATGTCGTGGTGCCGCTGGTGATGATGTTTACCGGAATGATTGGCCTGATTACGCCCAATGCCATCTCTTCACTTCTGGATCATTTTGGCCATATCAGTGCCACGGCTACCGCACTGCTGGGCGGCATACAGTTTAGCTGTGGCGCGTTGGCAGGCGTGCTGGTGGGGCTATTTCAAGTGGAGCACTTGTGGCCCATGGTTTTAACCATGCTAGGCGCTGCCCTGCTGGGTAATATCGGCGTAAGAGTGCTGACCGAAACCCCAAAGGCGGATGAAGCGTAGTAATGGATAGCCTGCTGCAGTGGTTAGAGATGCCTTTGGATAGCTGGTTAGCCTGCGCGGCCGTGCTGCTACTGGGCGCTTTCGTGCAGCGGGCCACGGGCTTTGGCTTGGCGGTGGTGGGTGCGCCACTGCTGTTGATGATAGAGCCACGGCTGGTGCCGGTGATTTTGGTGCTGTTTGGTTTTACCGTTTCGTTGATGATGGTCCGCCGTTATTGGCATGAGGTGAGGCTAAAGGAAATTGGCGTTGCCCTGATTGGCCGCTTACCGGGTAACGGCCTGGGCATTTGGCTATTGCTGGCAGCGCCGATGGTCGTGCTGGAACAGCTAATTGCCGCCATCGTGCTATTTGCCGTGCTGGTCACGGTATGCCGCTTCGAGCTGCCGGTGAACCGCTTCACGCTATTTGTGGCGGGTATTCTCTCCGGCATTTTTGGAACGGTGGCAGCCATTGGCGGGCCGCCTATCGTGTTGCTCATGCACGGCTTCTCGCCCGACCGTATGCGCGGCAACTTAGCGGCCTTTTTTGTCCTCACCTCTTTGTTAACCCTGCTAACGCTGGCACTGGCAGGACAGATCAGTGTTTGGCACTTCAAGCTGGCGCTTACTTTTCTGCCTGCCGTGTTGTTAGGCAATGCGCTGGCCGATGCCATTGCCGATCGGTTGGATAAACAGCTACTACAGCGGCTTTCATTGGGGCTTTGTACCTTTGCCGCGCTCGGTCTGCTGTTATAGAGAGAAACTTTTTAAAAAAATAGGCACGTTTTTGGTGATGTCATAAAGATGTCATCGAAGCGGTGCAAAGTACGTCATGCGAAGGTCAGAACCCTACATCGACAGGAGTATTTCGCATGAACCGTATTCTAAAAACCACCGTTATCGCGGCGGCTGTAATGAGCGTTGCCGGTGTGGCGCAAGCACGTGACCAGATTCGTATCGTCGGCTCCAGTACTGTTTACCCGTTTGCCAGCTACGTTACCGAAGAGTTTGGCGCGCTGACCAACTACCCGACGCCGGTTATCGAGTCCACAGGTTCTGGCGGTGGTATTCGTCTGTTCTGTAACGGTGTTGGCGAAGGTACGCCGGACATCACCAACGCATCTCGTCGCATGAAGCCTTCTGAACTCGAGCGTTGCGAAGAGAACGGTGTAACCGACATCACCGAAGCGAAAATCGGTTCTGACGGTATCGTTCTGGGCTTGGCTGCTAGCAACGAGCCGATCGATCTGACCCTTGAGCAAATCTTCCTGGCAGTTGCCGCCCAGGTGCCGGTCGACGGCGAACTGGTAGATAACCCCTACACCAACTGGAGCGACATCGACGCTTCTCTGCCGGATCGCGCCATCTCTATCTATGGCCCGCCCAGCACTTCCGGTACCCGTGATGCGTTCGAAGAGCTGGTGATGGAAGCCGCCTCTGCCGAAATGGACATCTACGGTGAAGAAGGTTACACCGATATCCGTACTGACGGTGTTTACATCGACGCCGGTGAGAACGACAACCTGATCGTTCAGCGTCTGGCGGAAGACACCGGTGCCTTCGGTATCTTCGGCTACTCCTTCCTGGTTGAGAACCCGGACACCATCATGGGTGCGACCATTGGCGGTGTTGAACCTGAAGTAGAAGCCATCAGCTCTGGTGAGTACCCGGTTGCTCGTTCACTGTGGTTCTACCTGAAGAACCAGCACGCTGACGAAGTCACTCCGATGTATGAATACGCCAACATGTTCATGGAAGACCAGATGATCGGTTCTGACGGTTATCTGGTAGACATCGGCCTGATTCCGCTACCGGAAGCAGAGCGTGAGCAGGCTCGCCAGAAAGTTGCTGACCGCGTTAAGCTGGTTGCTGCTGATCTGGAATAATCGCTAGCACATATAATCGCTAGCACATATAATCGCTAGCACATAGTGACAACATGGCCGGTAGCCTTTGCTACCGGCCATTTGTTTTTTGGTCACGCTGTCTTTGTCATATTGCTGTCATGTTTTTAATCCAAAGTAGCAGCCAACACGATTTCATTAGGTGATGCGAGAGAAATTCGATGCAAACAAACCAGCTACTTTTACTCTTTTGCACAGTACTCTTGCTGCTTGGGCTAGTGGCCTTTTTTGTAGGTCGAGCGAAGGCTGCGCGTGTGCGTGCTTCTGGCGCGGCGATGTATGCACAGCCTGACCAATATGCGTGGTTTGCTGTTCTCTCAACAGCAGGCCCTGCGGTGCTGGTGGGGGCGCTAGGCTCGCTACTGTTATTACTGTTGGGCGCAGATATTCCGCCCATGTATTTATTAGCAGCCAGTTTAGTGGTCGCTGCGGCTGGTTTGGCGGTTGGTGTGGCTCAAGTGAAGCCCCATTTTCACGCTCGCCAAGCCATTGAACGGGTGATTCGCTGGGTGCTAACCGGCGCCGCGATGATATCGATCTTTACTACCTTCGGTATTCTGTTTTCGATCATTTCGGAAGCCCTGCGCTTTTTCCAAATGCACAGCTTCTGGGACTTCATTACTGGCACTACTTGGAACCCCGGGGCTAGCTTCCTAGCCGCCGCCGGACGTGGTGACGGTAGCAGCGCTGAATTTGGCTCGGTACCGCTGTTCGCGGGTACCTTCATGATCACCGCGATTGCCCTGCTGGTGGCAGTGCCCATCGGCTTACTGTCGGCTATTTACATGTCGGAGTATGCCCCTCAGCGGGTGCGCACGATTGCTAAGCCGGTGCTTGAGGTGTTGGCAGGTATTCCCACGGTGGTTTACGGTTTCTTCGCCGCCATTACCGTCGCGCCGATTATCGTCAATATTGCTGGCTTCTTTGGTCTGGATGCCTCTTACAACAACGCCGTTGCCCCTGGCATCGTGATGGGCATCATGATCATCCCGTTCATCTCGTCGCTCTCTGATGACGTGATCAACTCTGTGCCTGACAGCATGCGTCAAGGCTCGCTGGCACTAGGGATGACGAAAGGTGAAACCATCCGGGACGTGGTCATACCTGCGGCACTGCCCGGTATCATTTCCGCCGCACTGCTAGGCATGTCCCGAGCGCTGGGTGAAACCATGATTGTGGTGATGGCGGCGGGTATGCGCCCGAACTTAACTGCCAATCCGCTAGAAGACATGACCACCGTGACTGTACGTATTGTGGCATCGCTGACGGGCGACCAAGAGTTCGAGAGTGCTGAAACGCTCTCTGCATTCGCGCTGGGCCTGGTGCTGTTTGTCGTGACCCTGACGCTTAACCTGGTATCTGTATTAATGATTCGCCGCTTCCGCGAAAAATACCGCGTGAACAACCTGTAACGCCGAGGAACTGATTCGATGAGCCACTCTTTTGACGAGATCAGCCAGCAGCTTAAGCGGCGTCACCGTAAGTCGGCACGCCTGAAGTGGATCTCCATGGGCGCGCTGGGCTTAGCAGGCCTGTTCTTAGTGCTGTTCTTTGCTGACATGCTGAGCAAAGGCCTACCTGCTTTCCAGCAGGCCTATATCAATACCGAAGTTCGCTACACCGAAGAAGCGAGCCGCGATGGTCGCCTAGCGTTTGAGGAGGAGCTGCTGCCGCTGATTAGCCGCACGGTGGTACGCGTTATTCCGCTACAGCTGCGCAACAACCCAGAAATGATCGGCACCTCTGAGCAGCGCTGGATGCTGGCCACCAGTGAGGTGGATCAGTACCTTAAAGGGCATCGGAACCGTCTAAGCGACGAAGAAAAAGCTGAGATTGATGAGCGTGTTGCCACCGGTCAGGTCGACTTGCGCTTTAATAAGACGTTCTTCAGTTCTGGGGATTCGAAAATCGCCGAGAACGCCGGTATCTTGTCGGCGGTGGTCGGTACCATCATGACCATGATCGTGACGCTGTTGATCTCTTTCCCCATCGGCGTGATGACGGCTATTTATCTGGAAGAGTTTGCCCCGGATAACCGCTTTACACAGCTGATCGAGATCAACATCAACAACCTAGCAGCGATCCCATCGATTCTATTTGGTTTGTTAGGTCTGGCGATCTTTATCAACTTCTTTGGTGTACCACGCTCATCTCCGCTGGCAGGCGGTATGACCCTGGCGCTGATGACCCTTCCCGTCATCATCATTGCCACCCGTACGGCACTGCGTAGCGTGCCGGACTCCATTCGCCATGCGGCATTTGGTGTAGGTTGCTCGCGCTGGCAAGTGGTTCGTGATCACGTTCTTCCGCTAGCGATGCCCGGTATCATGACCGGTTCGATCATTGGCCTAGCGCAGGCGATGGGTGAAACCGCACCGCTGATCATTGTGGGGATGGTGGCCTTTATTCCGGATGTCAGCGCTTCCTTTACCCAGGCAGCCACGGTCATGCCCGCTCAGATCTTTACCTGGTCAGGCGAGCCGGAGCAGGCCTTCGTTGAAAAAACCGCTGGTGGCATCCTAGTGCTACTGTCTGTGCTGATTTCGCTCAACGCCTTTGCCGTTGTGCTACGCAAGAAATTCGAGCGTCGCTGGTAAGCCGGCGCCCAAGAGGACACCTTATGAATAGCCAAGCACCCGTTATGAATCAGCAGCATGCACCAGACGTTGGCCAGCCTTACACACGTAATGAGCAAGCATGCCACGACCTCAGTATTCGTGTTCGCGATCTCAATTTGTGGTACGGCAAGAGCCAAGCGTTGAAAGGGCTGAATATCGACCTGTTCCAGAAGAACGTGACCGCGCTGATTGGCCCTTCGGGGTGCGGTAAGTCGACCTTTTTGCGCTGCTTGAACCGTATGAACGACTTGATTCCCAGCGTGCATATTGAAGGTCTGGTGGAGATGGACGGCCAGGATGTGAATGCTGGCAAGATGGATGAAGTGGCGCTGCGCCGCCGGGTGGGGATGGTGTTCCAAAAGCCTAACCCGTTCCCGAAATCTATCTACGAGAACATCGCCTACGCACCGCGTATGCACGATTTGGTGAGCCGTAAAGCCGATCAAGATGAGCTGGTCGAGAAGGCCCTGCGCGATGCCGGTTTGTGGAACGAAGTGAAAGACAAGCTGCAAGAGCCGGGCACCTCGCTCTCTGGTGGTCAGCAGCAGCGTCTGTGCATCGCACGGGCGATTGCTGTTCAGCCTGACGTCATTTTGATGGATGAACCGACCTCAGCCCTGGACCCGATCTCCACGGCCACCATCGAAGATTTGATGGATAAGCTGAAAGAGCAGTTCACCATCGTGACCGTGACGCACAACATGCAGCAGGCGGCGCGCGTGGCGGACTACACGGCTTTCTTCCATCTGGGGGAAATCATCGAGTACAACGATACGAAAGTAATGTTCTCGACCCCGGCACAGAAGAAAACCGAAGACTATATTTCTGGTCGTTACGGCTAAATAGACCGCTGTTTGTTGGCCCGCTGTCATGGCGGGCTTTCAAGCAGCGTTTTTTTGACTGTTGATATATGTTTTTTCGTATATAAGCGGTAGGCTTGGCCTTTATTGCATACTTGGAGACAACCCTATGTCACTTCGCATCGGTATTAACGGATTTGGCCGTATTGGACGCCTAGCGCTGCGCAGCCTTTGGTCGCAGGTAGCGGCAGGCGAGGTGACGTTGGTGCGTATTAACGACCCCGGTGGTGATGCGGCCACCTTTGCCCATTTATTGGAGTTTGATTCCGTCCACGGCCAATGGGCGCCGGGGCAGGGCATGGCAGCGCGTCAGGATGCCATTGTCATTGATGGACATGAGGTGGCCTTTAGCACTCATAAAACCATTGCGGAAAGCGATTGGTCCAGCTGCGATGTGGTCATCGAGTGCTCCGGCAAAATGAAAAGTACCGACAAGCTGAATGCTTACCTGGATCAAGGCGTTGGGCGCGTGGTGGTGAGTGCGCCGGTGAAAGAGGAGGGCGTGCTCAATGTGGTGGTGGGTGTGAATGACCACCTGTTTGAGCCAGCCAAGCACCGTATTGTCACGGCCGCTAGCTGCACCACTAACTGCCTAGCGCCGGTCGTCAAAGTGATTCTTGAGCATTTTGGTATTCGTCACGGTTCCATGACCACCGTGCATGACATTACCAATACCCAAACCATTTTGGATGCACCTCATAAAGACCTGCGTCGTGCCCGCGCCTGCGGCATGAGTCTCATCCCTACTACCACGGGCTCGGCGAAAGCCATTACGGCAATTTTCCCTGAACTGGAAGGCAAACTTAACGGCCACGCGATCCGCGTACCGCTGGCTAATGCATCGCTCACCGATATGGTGTTCGAGCTTGAACGAGAAGTGACCGTTGATGAGGTGAATCAAGCGCTCAAGGCTGCCGCCGATGGCCCCCTCAAAGGCATTCTGGGCTATGAAGAGCGCCCGCTGGTATCGATTGACTACCGTACGGACCCGCGTAGCTCGATTATTGATGCCCTCTCTACCATGGTGGTGAACGGCACTCAGTTAAAGCTCTACGCGTGGTACGACAATGAGTGGGGTTACGCCAATCGTACCGCCGAGCTGGCACTTATGGTGGGTGGGGAGCCGGTTGGTCGTGGCTGAATCGCTGCTGGATAACGTCAAGGCGCTACCGTTCGAGGTGCGCCAGTACATGCTGATTACCGGCAACTACTGGGCGTTCACCATTACCGACGGCGCGCTGCGGATGCTGGTGGTAATGTATTTCCACCAGCTCGGCTACTCGCCGCTGCAAATCGCCATGCTGTTTCTGTTCTATGAAGCGTTTGGCGTGGTAACGAACTTGGTGGGCGGCTGGCTAGGGGCGAGACTGGGCTTGAACCGCACTATGAATGTGGGGCTAGGGCTGCAAATTGTGGCGCTCGCCATGCTAATGGTCCCTGCTGGTATGCTGACCGTTGTGTGGGTAATGGCCGCCCAGGCGCTGTCGGGCATTGCCAAAGACCTCAATAAAATGAGCGCTAAAAGCGCCGTGAAGGTGCTGGTGCCGGCCACGAGTGCCAATGCCAACAGCGCCTTATACCGCTGGGTCGCTATGTTGACCGGCTCTAAAAATGCCCTGAAAGGCCTAGGCTTTTTCGTTGGCGGTGTGCTGCTCACGCTGATTGGCTTTCGTGGGGCGGTCATTGCCATGGCCATCATGCTGGGTGCTGTGCTGCTACTATCGCTCTGGCGCCTCAAAGCAGATTTAGGCAAGCAAAAAGTCAAACCCAAGTTCTATGAGATCTTTTCAAAATCCCGCGCCATCAACGTGCTCTCGGCCGCGCGGTTTTGTCTGTTTGCTTCTCGTGATGTGTGGTTTGTCGTGGCGCTGCCGGTCTTTCTTTATGATCAACACGGCTGGAGCCACTGGACCGTAGGTGGCCTATTGGCGGCCTGGATCATCGGCTATGGTGGCGTACAAACCCAAGCACCAAAACTCACAGCCCTGCTAAAAGGCGATGCGCGAACCATCACCGCTGGCTGGGCCGCCGCCCTGGCCGTTCTGGCCATTCTGCTTGCGCTACTTCCCTTGGCGCAGGTGGGCTGGCTGGTGGTGGGCCTGTTGGCGTTTGGCGTGCTGTTTGCCGTGAACTCCAGTTGGCACAGTTATCTGATCGTTCACTATGCCCGGGCTGACGGCGTCTCGATGGACGTCGGGTTTTACTATATGGCCAATGCCATGGGGCGCTTGGTCGGCACGCTGCTCTCCGGGTGGCTCTACATGGAATACGGCCTGAGTGCCTGCCTTTGGGTGGCGGCTGCCTTGGTGGCGGCAAGCTCTATGATGGCCCTTGCATTGCCTAAGCAGGCAGCGTGAGCGATGTGCACCATGCCGATTCACGGCGCGGGCGTGTCCTAGTGCCCAGCGCGTAGCGGGGCACCATCGACGAATAGCCGCTGCAGCTTCCACCACCCTTCCACCCGGAGTCGTAAGCCCTGATGGGTAAGCTCCGGGGCTATCCAGAGCGTCGCTCCTTGCAGCTGGTGGCATTCAAACGTTGAGGTCTCTTTGGGGGCAGATGTCTCAGCGATGGCGATGCGCGACGTGCCGCCGCAGCAGCCGTGACGGGGTGAAAACCGTACCGTGACCACACCCCCTTGTTGCTTGATAAAAGCGGCAGCTTTTTCTTCTATTTCAATGATCGGGTCCATCGCTTCTTGAGCGCCCCTTACGTGGGTGGGTAGTCAACATGCTCACCATCCTCTTTCACAAAGTGTGCCACCGGCCGGTCCAGCAGCGTCAACACCTGTTCGGAAGGTCGGCAGAGTTTTGCGCCTTTGGGTGTGATGACGATAGGGCGATTGATGAGAATTGGATGTGCCATCATGGCGTCGATAAGCTGATCATCGCTTAACGTCGGGTCATCCAATGTGAGTTCATCGTAAGGCGTGCCTTTGCGGCGCAGCAGCTCTCGCGGTGGTAGCTTCATCATCGCCAGTAGCTCTACCAATCGCTCTCGGCTAGGCGGTGTTTCAAGGTAGAGGATCACTTCAGGGGACTCCCCTGATGCCTTGATCATGGCCAGGGTATTGCGCGATGTGCCGCAGTTAGGGTTGTGATAAATGATTACTGACATGGAGGAGCGTCACGCTGACTAGGAGTTTGATTGATAGCAGGGGATAAGCGGGTGGGGTCTTGCTCGGCTTTATACGCTTTGGCGGCGTTTGCCCACCACATCAATTGCACTAGCGTCCGACCAAAATAGCCTTCCCAGCGCTCTTGCTCTGCATGAAATTGTCCATCGTTATCGAGGGCTTCATGAGCCTTTGGGATATGTATCATCGCTGAGACAGGCAAGCAGCCCAGCTCAGACAGAAAGGAGCGCATATTCACCGCAGCGCGGGCACCGCCCCACTGGCCCATGGAGTAGGTGACAATGGCACTGGGTTTGAACGCAAATAGCGACGCGCCAAAGTGATTCAGTAAATGACTCAGTGCTGGGCTCATGGCGTGGTTGTACTCAGGGCTGACCATGACGTAGCCATCTGCTTGATCAATTTTTATTGCCAGGGCGTCCAGATCATCCGGAACCGTAGAGGCGGAGTAGGCAAAATGCGGTTTAAACGGGCCGCTCAAATCGAGTGAGAGCGGGTCAATAATCTCCGCCGTCGTATCGCGCTGGGCGCTGAGTAACTGCAAGCACGCTTTGGCTACCCGCTCGCCCAGGCGAGCAGGCGCGGGAGGCGTTGACGTTCTGGTTGAGCCGAGAAAAATCAAATAGTGCGCCATCAAGCAGGCTCCTTAAGCATGAGTAGGGAAGTGCTGACGCGTGTTATTGGCAATGCGCACCAGGGCCAGCATCAGCGGTACCTCTACCAGTACACCCACCACCGTTGCTAGAGCAGCGCCCGATTGCAGACCAAACAGCGCAATGGCGGCGGCCACGGCAAGCTCAAAAAAGTTGCTGGCGCCAATCATCGCCCCGGGTGCGGCAATATTGTGCGGGACGCGCCACGCTTTCGCCCAGCCATAGGCAATGAAGAAGATTAAAAACGTCTGCAGAATTAGCGGAATGGCGATAAGCACAATATGCAGCGGATTGTTCAGAATGACATCGCCCTGAAACGCGAAAAGCAGTACCAGGGTAATGATCAGCCCCATCGGCGTGACCGGGCCAATGCGCTTCATAAAGACGTTGTCGTACCAATCGGCACCGCGCTTAGCGATAAGGGTTTTCCGCGTGAGGTAACCTGCCGCCAGGGGAATGACGATGTAGAGCACTACCGACAGCAGCACCGTATCCCAGGGTACCTGAATATTGGAAATACCCAGCAGAAAGACCACGATCGGCGCAAAGGCAAACAGCATGATCAGGTCGTTGAGGGCGACTTGTACCAGCGTGTAGGCCGCATCGCCACGGGTAAGGTAGCTCCAGACGAAAACCATCGCGGTGCAGGGCGCCGCACCCAGCAAAATGGCCCCCGCAAGGTACTGGCTGGCCAGCGCATCAGGAATCCAAGGTTTAAAAATCACCATAAAAAATAGCCATGCTAGGGCAAACATGGTGAAGGGTTTGATGAGCCAGTTCACCGTGGTGGTGATGGCCAGCCCTTTTGGCTGGCGGCGCACGCCAGCGATTGCGCTAAAGTCAATTTGCGCCATCATGGGGAAAATCATCGCCCATATCAGTACAGCGATCGGAATCGACACCTGCGCGTATTCAAAGCGTGAAAGAGCCTCGGGAATGGCGGGAGCCCACTGGCCTAGCGCAATACCGGCCACAATCGCAGCGGCGACCCAAAGCGACAGATAGCGTTCAAAAAGCCCCATATCAGCACTGCTGGGGGCTGCCTTCTCCTGATGTGACATGCTCGCTCCTTGATTATATGGCCCGCTGGTTAACGCGCTTGGAGAGCTCTTCGGCGCTCTCTTTACGCTCTGAGTATCGGTCGGTGAGCAGGTCGCTGCGCTCTCGTACCAGTAGAGTGAATTTTACGAGTTCTTCCATGACATCCACGATGCGATCATAAAACGGCGAGGGCTTCATGCGGTCGTTGTCATCGAACTCCATAAAGGCTTTTGGCACGGACGATTGGTTAGGGATCGTCACCATGCGCATCCAGCGGCCCAAAATGCGCAGCTGGTTCACCGTGTTAAAAGATTGTGAACCACCGCAGACCTGCATCACGGCCAGGGTTTTGCCTTGGGTAGGGCGTACGCCGCCCAAAGCCAGGGGTATCCAATCAATTTGTGCTTTCATAATGCCTGTCATCGCCCCGTGACGCTCTGGCGAGCACCACACCATCCCATCTGCCCACTGTGCTAGGGAGCGCAGCTCTTCCACCTTAGGGTGGCTGGCATCTTCGGCATCAGGAAGCGGCAGGCCACGCGGGTTAAAAATGTGTGTTTCAGCGCCCATCGCGTTCAGCAGGCGGGCGGCCTCTTCAACCGCCAAGCGACTAAATGAGCGCTCGCGTAGCGATCCGTACAGCAGCAGCACCTTTGGTGCAGGGCGCGAAGAGGGCGGTAACCCCAATGATTCGAGGCTAGGGGCTTGGAAGAGCTCAGGGTCGAGATTGGGTAAATCCGCAAGCAGGGCCATGGGGGCTCCTTGGTGAAAGCAGCAATAGATGGCTTTCATGATATATGTTTTTTCGTATATTTCTAGCCGCCTGCTTGAGCTGCAATATCTCCGTCATCATCTGGGCGTATGGTGGCGATGTAAAATTAAATAAGAGGTTGTTGAATTATGTCGAAGCGTCGCGTGCTCTTTCTCTGCAATGCCAATTCTGCGCGCTCTCTCATGGGAGAAGTGCTACTTCGCCATATGGCCGGTGATCGCTTCGAATCCTTCAGTGCAGGCTCTGAACCCGACGAGCCTCATGCGCTAACCCTTGAAGCCTTAAAAAAGCAGGGTCTTTCGACAGAGGGGCTGCACAGTAAGTCGCTGGATCAGTTCGAGAACGAAGCGTTCGACGTAGTGATCGTGCTGTGTGACAAAGCTCAGCAGGCGTGCCGCGATTGGCAAGGGAAAGCAGGCGAAATTTTATTCTGGGACATCCGTGACCCTCGTCTGATCAGTAAGTTGGACGCTTACGAGCAGGCGCTGTTCGAGATCCGCCGCCGTTTACAGCTGTGGCTACCGCTGCAAAAAAGCTGATCATTTCTATCTCGACAGGGTGCACCATGAAATTTATCAATAATTTAAGCGTCAAGGCGAGTTGGACGCTGGTACTCGTGACTTTTACTTGCCTTGTGCTTGCCATTGGTGGCTTAGGGCTTTTTGCCAACCAGTTTGGCCGCGATGCCTTTACATCGATGCAACAACGCGACATGGCTCAGGTGCGTGAGCTAAATAGCGCTTACACACAGCTGTTGCGTGCCAGGGTACAGATGAATCGGGCAGCTGAGCTGATTCGCACTCCCTCGTTTGATCGTCCAGAGCCGCTTCTGGAAGAGTCGGATCGGTTGCTGGCATCGGCGGCCACGCATTTTGAAGCTTTCCAAGCGAGCTTTCCGGAGGGGGAGCAGCCCGAGCTGGTCGGCCAGTTGGCGAGCAATTTTCAATCCCTGGTAAATAACAACCTTAGCCTGCAGATGATGATGCTAGAAGAGCGCGATGTGCGTGGCTTTCTCTCTGGCGAATCTCGGGTGGATGATAGCAGTCAGCAGTTCGTTAACACCGCGGAAGCGTTTTACGGCTATTCAGTGGCCCGTGGCGCTGGTTTGTCTGAGCGTTTCGAGAACGTTTCATCGCTGCTCTTCATGGGCGTGGTGGGTGTCGTCGTGCTGGCGCTGCTAGTCGTAGGCCTAGTCGTATGGGGCGTACGTCGGAACGTTTTGCGGCCGCTGCGGGTTATTACTCAACACTTTAAACGTATTGCTAAGGGCGATTTATCCTCTCCGGTAGAGGCGCACGCCAATAATGAAATTGGCCAGCTGTTTAGCGAGCTGGCGAATATGCAGCGTTCATTAACCACCACCGTGAATCATCTCAATAACAGCAGCCAGCAGGTGTATAGCGACAGCCAAGCCATGGCGACGCAAAACCAGCAGTTGGCTGGACAAACCGATTCTCAGGTATCAGCGCTTCAGCAAATGGCTGCTAGCCTTGAGCAGCTCACCGCGACGGTGAATCAAAACGCAGAAAGCGCCGCGCATGTAAATCGCTCTACCACCGACGTGTCTCACAAAGCGCAGCAGGGCGATGAAGTGATCGCTCAGTTTATTGCCACCATGCAGTCTATCAGCGAGCACTCCGAAGAAATTCAAAGCATTATCAAGGTGATCGAAAGCATTGCGTTCCAAACCAATATTTTGGCATTGAACGCCTCTGTAGAGGCGGCACGGGCTGGCGAGCATGGACGCGGATTTGCTGTAGTGGCTAGTGAAGTTAGGGCGCTGGCAACGCGCAGTGCCGATGCTGCTCACGATGTTCGTGCACGTATTGAGGCCTCGAGTAAAAGCGTTGAGCAGGGTAGCGAACTTTCTCAACAGGCAGGCGAGCACACTCGGGCAATCATGCAAGCGGCGACTCAGGTTGAGCACTTGATGGCGCAAATGGCCAAAGCCTCTGAAGAGCAGCGTCGCGGTATTGAAGAAGTGAACGTTGCTGTCACGCAAATCGACGCGACGACTCAAGATACGATGCGCTTGGTCAACCAAACGGCACAAAGCGCCGAGGGGTTAACCCAAGAGGCGCTGCAGATGCGTGAGTACGCGGGACAGTTCCGTATTATTGAGGAGGCCCCAGTACCTGACGTACATGATGACGAAGAGGCGGAGCAGCCTCTGGAGCAGTTGGATTGGCAGGCAATGGCCAGCGCTGAATTGAGTAATCGCGATCATAAAGACGATATGCGCGCCTTGGCATAGTGGCTGCCAAGACGCGGATGGGCACTGTACTGTGTGATGCTGCGGTGAGTGTTTAATCCATGAGCTCAACGGCAACGGCGGTGGCTTCACCGCCGCCAATGCAAAGGCTGGCAATACCGCGTTTGCCGCCTTTTGTGCGCAGGGCATGAATTAGCGTGGCGATAATACGTGAGCCGGTGGAGCCAATAGGGTGACCTTGAGCACAAGCACCTCCAAATACGTTCACCTTCTCATGGGGTAAGCCCAGGTTGTCCATGGCCATGAGGGTTACGACGGCGAAGGCTTCATTGATCTCAAACAGATCGACGTCGTTGACTCCCCAGCCAAGCTTTTTCATCAGCTTTTCAATCGCGCCTACAGGGGCAATGGTAAATTCGCTGGGATGACGTGAGTGGGTGGCGTGTCCAAGCATTTTTGCCAGTGGTTTAACACCATGGCGCTGTGCGGCTTCGTGGCTTGCTAGGATGAGCGCTGATGCACCATCGGAGATGGAGCTAGAATTAGCTGCTGTGATGGTGCCATCTTTAGCAAATGCAGGACGCAGCTGGCGGATTTTATCCAGCTTGGCTTGGAAGGGCTGCTCATCGTGAGAAACAACGGTGTCGCCCTGGCGCGTGGTGACCGTGACAGGGGCCATTTCGGCATCTAAATCGCCATTGTTGGTGGCAGCCATCGCTCGTTCCAGGGAAGCAATGGCGAAGTCATCCAGCCGCTCGCGGGTATAGCCGCGCTCTGTAGCTACATCCTGCGCAAAGGCGCCCATCAGTTTGCCGGTTTCGGCATCTTCAAGGCCATCCAGGAACATATGATCTTTGAGCTCGCCGTGGCCCAGTCGATAGCCGCCGCGTGCGTTAGTGAGTACATGAGGCGCATTCGACATAGACTCCATGCCGCCTGCTAATAAAATCTCTCCGCTACCGGCCTTGATCAAATCATGTGCGAGCATGGTGGCTTTCATGCCTGACCCGCAGAGTTTATTGATGGTGGTGGCACCGTTGGCATCGGGAATGCCTGCTTGGCGCATCGCCTGGCGTGCGGGGCCCTGTTTAACGCCAGCAGGCAAAACGCAGCCCATGATGCCCTCTTCAATAGCGGCAGCGTCGATACCTGCGCGTTCAATAGCGGCACGGATGGCAACTGCGGCAAGTTCGGGGGCGCTCATGCTGGAAAGGCTGCCCATCATACCGCCCATTGGGGTGCGGGCGGCGGATAAAAAGACGACGTCGGTAGCGCTACTCATTGTCTATCTCCTGATAGATTTTTTGTGATTATCTGGCTGAGCGATTAGCGATGCGTTGACCCATTCGCGGGGCTGTGGTCTTCTCCTAAGTAACCAAGCAAGCGCTAGTGTAAATGACATGAATGTAATGAATGCATCTCCTCGCCGCAAGGAATTGACGCGCTTAGCAGCTCAGCTATTCGTCCAAGAGGGCTTTGATCGCACCACGGTGCGCATGTTGGCCCAGGAAATGGGCATCAAGTCCGGCAGCCTGTTTCACCACTTCAAAGATAAGCAGGAAATTCTGGCAGCAGTGATTGAGGAGGGCACTCAGAACGCACTAGGCATCGCAAAAGCCGCGTTGCAATCTTGCCCCGGCAGTGCAGAAGCTCGGCTGCATGCCATGGCAAGGGCGCACCTGGAAACGCTGTTTGCAGATCGTAATGCTCACGTGGTGGCGCTGTTTGAATGGCGACGGTTAGACCCCGCTGCCAGCGCCCACCTTAGCCACCTACGCGATGCTTATGAGGCGATGTGGGTTGAGGTGATTGATGATGCTCTGGCGGAAGGGTTGATTCATGGCGACCGCTTCCTCGTTTCCCGCTTTATTTTAGGCGCGTTGAACTGGACCGTTCGTTGGTATGACCCCAATGGCCCGCGCACCCCAGACGACCTTGCTGATGAGCTGGTGGCAATGATCCTGTCGCGCTAATGCTTGGCGCTGTCTCTTCCCAATCGACCAACGTCTAACCTCATGGCCGCGCTTGTGGCTTGCGCTCTTGGGTAAATGCTTTTAGCGTTGGTCTATCGGTAGGTTTCCGTTAACGTAAACGCACAATAATGCCAGCACTACGTTGAATCCTGCCTGCCCGAGTGCTCACGACCAACAACATAAGAGAGCCGTCATGACAGCAACAGCCACGTCACTTCCCCCGTATTCGACTTTTTTTGAAAGCTTTTCGGTTGATAGCGTTATCGCCAAACTTGACGACCATCAGGATGGATATTTAAACGCCTTTGACGCCTGTTGTGGACGGCATGTGCGCCAAGGGCGTGGTGATGTATTGGCGCTAGTACATGAAGATACCCAGGGCCAAACCTATACGCTGACCTATTCCGAACTTGATCAGCAGAGCGGCCAATTGGCGGGCTGGTTCAAAAGCCAAGGGTTCGGTGAAGGCGACCGGATTGCCTGCATGCTGCCTCGTTCTGTTAATTTGCTGATCACCGTGCTGGCAACGTGGCGCATTGGGGCCGTCTACCAGCCGCTGTTTACTGCCTTTGGGCCGGACGCCGTGGATTACCGTCTTAGCCGTGCCGATACCAAGTTGGTTATTACCGATCATGCCAATCGCTACAAGTTTGATGGGTTGAGCCAGTGTCCGCCCGTTTTAGCCGTGGGCGGTGCAACCAGTGAGCATGCCAACGACCTCGATTGGCAGATCGCATTGACGTATACGTCAACGAGTGAAGCACCGCCCCGGCTTTCGCCGGATAAGCCGTTTCTTCAGATGTTTACTTCCGGCACGGTGGGTAAGCCCAAAGGGGTCGCCGTGCCGTTATCGGGTATGACCGCATTTGCGCTCTATATGGAGCTGGCGGTTGACCTTCGTGAAGATGACCGCTTCTGGAATATGGCGGACCCTGGCTGGGCCTACGGACTTTATTATGCGATTGCAGGGCCGCTGCTGTTGGGCGTTACCACGCATTTTTGTGAGGCCGGTTTTAGTGCAGAGGGGGCGCTGGCATTTATGAAGCGCCATCGCATCACCAATTTTGCAGCGGCACCTACGGCATACCGTTTGATGAAAGCGTCAGGCTTATTTGATGACGCCCATCAAACCTTAACGCTGAGAGCAGCCAGCTCTGCTGGGGAGCCGCTGAATACGGAGGTCGTTACTTGGGTAGAAAAATCGTTGGGTTGCCCGGTGATGGATCATTACGGCCAAACGGAAACCGGGATGACCTGTAATAACCACCACTCTCTTGAGCATCCCAAACATGTAGGTGCCATGGGCGTTCCTATGCCGGGCTACCGACTGGCCATTCTTGATGCGGAATATAACGAGCTGCCACCCGGTGAGCCCGGTGTATTGGCGGTGGATATCAAGAACTCACCCGCTCACTTTTTCCAAGGCTATACCTGGCAGGAGAAAGACCCCTTCGTTAACGGTTACTACCTGACCGGCGATGTGGTGATTCGTAATGAGGATGGCTCGTTCCAGTTCGCAGGCCGCGACGATGACATCATCACTACTGCAGGTTATCGGGTGGGCCCGACAGACGTTGAAAATAGCGTGATGACACATCCAGCGGTGGCGGAATCCGCGGCGGTGGGGCAGCCAGACGAGATTCGTGGCGAAGTGATTAAATCTTACATCGTGTTGCGCGACGGCTTCGAACCCAGCGATGCCCTGGCAGAAGAGATTCGCCAGCAGGTGCGCGAACGGCTCTCTACCCACGCTTTCCCCAGGGTGATTGAGTTTGTCGATGAGCTACCTAAAACCCCCAGCGGCAAGATTCAGCGCTTTAAGCTGCGTGCCCAAGCGGCAGAGCAAGTGCGCGATAACTCATAATTCATAGGAAGAGTGCTATGCAGGTAAAGGACCGTACGTTTTTGATTACTGGCGCTGCCTCAGGTCTTGGTGCGGCCACGGCAGAACGGCTGGTAAACGCTGGTGCCAATGTAGTGCTGTGCGATATGAGTGATCGGGTGTTGAATCTAGCAGAACAGCTGGGTGCTCAGGCTAAAGCCTGTGTCGCTGATATCACCTCTGCCGCTGATATGCAGCAGGCGGTGAATACGGCGGTGGCGTTGGGTGGCGAAAGTGGGCTTTCTGGGGTGGTTCACTGTGCGGGTGTGGTGAGCGTCGCCAAGCTAGTGGATCGAGAAGGCAACCCCGCCGAACTTGATAGCTATGCGCGCACGGTCCATATCAACTTGGTCGGCACTTTTAATGTGATGCGGCTCGCGGCCGCTGCGATGGCTAAAAACCTGCCGAGTGATAGCGGTGAGCGTGGTGTGATTATCAACACAGCGTCTATTGCGGCGTTCGATGGGCAGGTGGGGCAGTGTGCCTACAGCGCCTCTAAGGCGGGGGTCGTGGGAATGAGCCTGCCAGCGGCAAGAGAGTTATCTCGTCATGCCATTCGCGTTATGGCGATTGCTCCTGGGGTGTTTGAGACGCCAATGATGAGCGAAATCCCGGATGAGGCTGCTCAGGCATTGGCTGCTGCCGTGCCTTTCCCCAAGCGTTTGGGGAAACCTGAAGAGTTTGCGCTGTTAGCAGAGCAAATCATTACCAACCCCATGCTTAATGGAGAGGTGATTCGTTTGGATGGCGGTATACGCATGCAGTAATCCGTTTTAAGCACACTGCTCCTGGCCAGCCTGCTCATATTTCGAGCAGGCTTTTTTGTATGTAAAACAGGGTATTGTAGTTATAGCGACCAAAGTTGTAGTCGGTTTTTGAGCTTAATTCAAACGACTGCTTGACTGTGCTGTGTGAGCGCGCTAATTTTCAAACATGTGTTTGAAAGCCGTTGGTAAAGCCCAGCCCTTTCAGCCCCCTGTTTAGGAGAAGTGACATGCCCAGCTATCAAGCCCCTCTGCGTGACATACGTTTCGTGATGGACGAAATGTTTGATTACCCAAGCCACTACGCCGCATTACCCAATGGTGAAGATGCCTCGCCAGATGTCGTGAGTGCGATTTTGGAAGAGGGTGGTCGCTTTGCTCGTGAGGTGCTGCTACCTCTTAACCAAAGCGGTGATGAGGAGGGGTGCTTGCTGGAAGGGGGTGAGGTGAAAGCTCCTAAAGGATTTAAAGAAGCCTATCAGCAGTATGTTGAAGGCGGTTGGCCGAGTTTGGCGGCAGATCCTGAGCAGGGTGGTCAGGGCCTTCCGCACTCATTGGCGATGATGCTCTCTGAAATGATCTGCGCTACTAACTTAGCGTGGGGTATGTACCCGGGCTTGTCACATGGTGCGGCGGATGCGCTTCGTCATCACGGTACGGATGAGCAGAAGGCGACATACCTCACCAAGCTGGTAGAAGGTGTTTGGACTGGCACCATGTGCTTGACGGAGCCGCACTGCGGTACTGACCTGGGTTTGATCAAAACCCGTGCAGTGCCCGCTGAAGATGGTGCTTATCACATTACGGGTACCAAAATCTTTATCTCAGCCGGTGAACACAATCTCGCTGAGAACATCGTCCATCTCGTGCTGGCCAAACTGCCGGATGCTCCTGAAGGATCTAAAGGTATTTCGCTATTCGTTGTGCCCAAATTTCTGCCGGACGCTGCGGGCAACCCTGGCGAGCGCAATGGCGTCAGCTGTGGTTCGCTTGAGCACAAAATGGGTATCCATGGTAATGCCACCTGCGTCATGAACTTTGACGGCGCAACGGGTTACCTAGTGGGCGCGCCCAACAAAGGCCTGGCCTGCATGTTCACCATGATGAACGCTGCTCGCCTAGGCGTAGGTATCCAAGGGCTAGGGTTGATGGAGGCAAGTTTCCAGAACTCGCTGAGCTATGCGCGCGATCGTCTGCAAATGCGCGGGCTGTCGGGTGTCCAAGCGCCGGATAAAGTCGCTGATCCTATTATTGTGCACCCTGATGTACGCCGTATGCTGCTGACGCAAAAAGCCTTCGCTGAAGGCGGCCGCATGCTGGTGCTGTATACCGCTCAGATGCTGGATATTGTTGAGCACGGCGCGCCGGGGGCAGAGAAAGAGCGTGCCGAGACTCTCCTCGGCCTACTGACGCCCATCGTGAAAGCGTTTCTGACGGAAGTGGGCTTCGAGTGTACCAATGAAGGCGTGCAGATTTTTGGTGGCCACGGCTTTATTAAAGAGTGGGGCATGGAGCAACTGGTACGCGATGCGCGCATCACACGCCTCTATGAAGGTACGACCGGTATTCAAGCGCTTGATCTGCTGGGGCGCAAAGTACTGATGAGTCAAGGTGAGTCGCTGAAAGTATTCACCAAAGAGATTCACAAGTTCTGCAAAGCAGAAGCGGATAACTCCGCATTGAAAGAATTTATTGAGCCGCTGGCTAAGCTGAACGCTGAGTGGGGCGAGCTCACCATGGGCATCGGTATGAAAGCGATGCAGGACCGTGAAGAGGTGGGGGCTGCCAGCGTCGATTACTTGATGTACTCAGGCTACGTGACGGTTGCTTACCTGTTCGCACGTGCTGCCAAGCAGGCGGCTGCCTCCCAGGACGGTGATGATGCCGCGTTCTATAAGACAAAGTTGAATACCGCACGGTTCTATTACCAGCGCTTGTTACCGCGTACCAAAGCGCACGCGGCAATGATTCAGGCGGGAGCGGGCAGCTTAATGGCCATCTCGAGCGAAGATTTTGGCTTGGGCTTTGAGATTTAAGTCTAGGCGTTTACCAGGCACTCTCTGGTCAGGGTACTGATCGGTGGTTTGCGGCAGACTTGCCTTTGGCATCGTCTGCCGCTTTTTTTTCAAAACCCTCTTGCCAACCCGGCCGCGAATCCGTAAAGTACGCATCCGCTGCCGGGGACGCCCAGCGTTACCAGCGGTGAAAGAGGTTGAAAAACCTCTGGTTTGTCAGGAGGTTAGAGCCGTCTTGTTGTTGTTTAGATCGCTCGCTTCACTCGCTGAAAACAGCGGTTGACAAACACCAGGAAGTGCGTAGAATACGCTTCCTCGCT
>Ga0209644_1000079_pt1 | contig 45666 bp, 35 predicted proteins | sample ETNvirome_2_1000_FD_184069 | JGI IMG/M metagenome (GOLD analysis project Ga0209644, IMG submission 184069) | Marine viral communities from the Pacific Ocean - ETNP_2_1000 (SPAdes) (version 2) | ecosystem: Environmental > Aquatic > Marine > Oceanic | place: Pacific Ocean | collected 2013-06-22 | reverse complement strand
GCTTACACCGCGCTACGGGCGCCTGCCTAGAGTGCCGCGGACCATTAGAGCGGAGTGCTTGCCCCGTAGCGCGGCGTAACGACTGAGCGAGAGCAACGAGCGAAGGAGGCACCCGCGAAGGCGGCGGGTAGCCGCCTGGATGAAGCCACCGTGAATGATCACACCTCGATGCCAAGATCGGCACTCCTGGCGGAGTGCTTCGCGGGTGCGCTCCGCTTACGCCGCGCTACGGGTGCCCACCTCAAGTGCCGTAAAACCTACCAACACTGGGCAACTGCACATACCCGTAGCGCGGCGTAACGACTGAGCGAGAGCAACGAGCGAAGGAGGCACCCGCGAAGGCGGCGGGTAGCCGCCTGGATGAAGCCACCGTGAATGATCATACCTAGGTACCACCATCGGCACTCCTGGAGGAGTGCTTCGCGGGTGCGCTCCGCTTACGCCGCGCTACGGGTGCCCACCTCAAGTGCCGTAAAACCTACCAACACTGGGCAACTGCACATACCCGTAGCGCGGCGTAACGAATCTTGCGAGGGACGAGCAAATGAGGCACCCGCGAAGGCGGCGAGTAGCCGCCTGGATCAAGCCACCGTGAATGATCATACCTAGGTACCACCATCGGCACTCCTGGCGGAGTGCTTCGCGGGTGCGCTATCGCTTACCACGCGCTACGAGTGTCTGCACCGCCCCGTAGCGCGGCGTAACGACTGAGCGAGAGAAACGAGCAAATGAGGCACCCGCGAAGGCGGCGATAGCCGCCTGGATCAAGCCACCGCGAATGATCACATCTAGGTGCCACCATCGGCACTCCTGGCGGAGTGCTTCGCGGGTGCGCTCCGCTTACCACGCGCTACGTGAATTACTTACCCTTTCAATACGCCTGATAAAAGCGCGGTGGCGCTTTCGATCAACTCATCCAAATGCTGTGGGCCTTTGAAGCTTTCGGCGTACACTTTGTAGAGCGATTCCGTGCCACTAGGGCGTGCCGCGAACCAGCCGTTTTCGGTGGTGACTTTCAAACCACCAATGGCGGCTTGGTTACCCGGTGCTTTGACCAATACGGCGGTGATGGGGTCGCCTGCCAAGGTGGTGTCGGTGATGCTATCGGCGGTGAGGTTTTTAAATGCGGCTTTCTCTTCTGCGCTGCAGGCGGTATCAACCCGTTTATAGAACGGCTCGCCAAAGCGTTCGGTGAGGGTTTGGTAATACTCACTGGGCGTTTTGCCGGTAACGGCCATAATCTCAGCGGCCAGCAAGCACAGCGCGATACCGTCTTTATCGGTAGACCACGCTTTCCCTTCTTGGGTAAGTAGGCTCGCGCCAGCGCTCTCTTCACCACCAAAGGCTAACCAGCCTTCATGCAGGCCATCCACGAACCACTTGAAGCCAACCGGCACTTCAAACAGCTCACGGTTGTGCGAAGCCACAACGCGGTCGATCATCGAAGAAGAGACCAGCGTTTTACCGATTTTCAGCGAATCGCTCCACTGCGGGCGATGGCTAATCAGGTAATCCACACACACCGCTAAAAAGTGGTTCGGATTCATCAACCCGTTGGCATCCACAATGCCGTGGCGGTCGGCGTCCGGGTCGTTGCCAAAGGCGATATCGAAGCGGTCTTTAATCTTCAGCAGATTCAACATGGCATCCGCGCTGGAGCAGTCCATGCGGATCTTGCCATCGTGATCGGGCGGCATAAAGCTGAAGCTGGCATCAATAGTGGTGTTCACGACTTCCAGGTGCAGGCCGAAATGCTCACCAATCGCCTGCCACACCGGCAACGCCGTGCCACCCATGGGGTCCACGCCCAGAGTTAAGTTAGCTTTTTGAATCGCCGCCATATCCACCACGCTGCCCAACTGCGCTACATAATGCGCGGTGAAGTCATACTCCTGCACCTGGGCCAGCGCCTCTTCCAACGACACCAGAGCAATATCGCTCAGTTGGCACAGCAGGTAGGCATTGGCACGCAGTTCGATCCAGCGGGTCGCTTCGGTATCGGCGGGGCCACCGTGGTACAGGTTGTACTTGATGCCGCCATCTTCCGGCGGATTGTGCGAAGGCGTGATGATCAACCCATCGGCCTTGGCAGCAGGGTCACCCAGCGGGTGCTGAGTGTTGTAATGGATGATGGCCTGGCTGACCAGCGGGGTTGCCGTATAACCATGCCCCTTCTCAACCAACACCGGCACCTGGTTGGCCACCAGCACACGCAGCGCACACTCCCAAGCGGGGCGTGAAAGTGCGTGGGTATCTACGCCCAGAAACAGCGGCCCCTGATAGTTCTCTTCCTTGCGGTAGTCCACCACCGCCTGGGTAATCGCGATGATATGTGCCGCGTTGAACGTACGCTCGGTGGCGCGGCCACGGTGGCCAGACGTACCAAAGGCGATGCGTTCCTTCACGACACTGGCATTCGGCGTTTGCTCATGAAATGCCTGGATAATGGCGTCCATCTGCTTCTCCCTTGCGTGAATCGCCACTCCTGTTGTGCGTTATCCAACGCGCACCTTTCAACATGACGACATGACTCATGAATAAAAACAATTCAAGACTAACCCACACTTTGTTCTGGTCAAGTCAGAGCGGCCACATTTTCAGTAAGCGGTCCAATAACCTTGCAATTACCCACAAGTCGATGATGCATCTGGATTGGCAGCTTGGAATCCAGCAACAAGATCTGCTAAGCGAATGAAGCCTCGCCATAGAACGGTGGTTCCTGGGAGAGGATCACTTGAGCGATCCAGATAACCACCCAGGCGAGCGACAGCGGTCATATAAAAAGCTATATCGCGTCGTGTGCCTTGTCTGTTTGATGGCATTGATCGGTCGAGAAGCGTTCTTTCAATATCAGTAAAAACAGCTGCAGGAGAGGTCGTTGAAGATTGGCGCTGCAGTATAGTCAACCATGATATTCGCCAGGACACGACACAGCAGAGCGCAATGCAGTTGGCAAGTCGATCTGCTGTAGCGAGACGTATATCCTCAATGCGGCAACCCGTTTTCAGCGTCTTGAAGAATGTCTCGATATTCCAACGCCGTGAATACCAAACAAGCTTTTGCACTGCGTCGGCGTGAGTAGCAACGGGAAGGTTAGTGACCAACTTCCAGATGATAGGGGAACGCCCTTCGGGTGGGTTTTTCTCTTCCGCAAAAATAATACCAAGCTTCTGTTTTGGGTACTTTTTCTGTTTCCCAATCGGTGGACAAACTGTCATCGTTGCATACTTGACCGATAGGGTCGCCTCCTGTTGATTGCCTCGCTTGTCACGAAAGTGAATATCGTGTGTTCCACTGACCTGAGTCTTGGCCATCACTTGAGAAATCGTAGTGTCTCCCTCCCCGGCGAGACGATCAACGCAACTGCGGATCAAAAAGTGAGTGCCAAGATCTTGAGCCAGACAAAAGAGTTCAAAAATGTCACTCTCGCGATCACCGATATGCACGCACCGTTCAGGCGAACCTGCAAGCTCAGTAGAACGCTGCAGGTTGTCAAGCCAACGCATGCTTTCTTTCTGCTCGATGGGTACGCGGGTCGGATTAACCTTGCGCTTGAGAGCTTCTGTGCCTTTGAATTTGTTCCGCGTCCAGAATTTGGCAGCTGTTAGACCCAAGGGCAACCCTTCCGTTGTGATAGCCAGACTAGCGTGCATTAACAGCCCGCAGACGGTATGTTTAAGGTGCCGTCCCTCCTTCATCTTGCGCCCGGTTGATTCATTAATGAAACCAATCTTCTCAGGTGACGAACGCTTGAAAGAAAACTCGGTTGTATCCTGCAGGATCAATATAGGGCCATCGGTGGCTTGGATGCGCAAAGCTGAGGCGGCAAAATGTCCCTCCAAAATCTTGTCCTCGCTGACATTCTCATTCGCGAAGAAGCGATAGGCGACCTTGGTATTGGCCCAGTCCTGAAAGGCGGTGGGTAGTGATTTGTCTGGCCGATCACCGAGTGCTTCCAGCATGACAGCCAACCTTTGATTCAGTCGCGCGTCCCCCAAGTCGCAGCCAGTCATTTCCTCGTTCACCCAGTGTTGTCCCATATTGATACCTCTTATCATATCGAACGAACTGAGAAGCCAAAAAAACACATCGGGCTTTACTTTATCAACAGTATGCTTATGTAGCTGATGATTTGTGGGTAATTGCAAGGTTGGTGGAGCGCTTACGGAGTTTAGCGGACGTTTGGCTGGTGTTGGATAGTCGCTGGTTGGGATGGGGTGTGCATTGTCTGGCCCCATTGCGAGTTTTTGCCCCTGCTCTACCGCTTGCTTGAAGATTTCCTTCGCAAAGCCATGCCAGCTGGTTTCTCCCCGCGGCGCTAGGTGGTAGATGCCTGGTGGGATGTGAATGGTGAATGGTGAGTGGTGAATGGTGAATGGTGAATGGTGAGTGGTGAATCGGGCTATTATATAAATATGATCAAATATTGTGGCAACCTGGGAAGTCAAACGCCGCAACCCCACCGGCCTGGCGGCCAAGGTACTGGCCATGATCCAGGACAACCCAGCCTTCTTCAACGAGCTCGCCTCCCACTGACCCGTGCTGCGGGCAAAGGAGACTGCCCGCGCTCCTCCCCCTTACCCTTACCCTTACAAGCGAAGCTCTCACCCCTTACAGCTTAAGGCTTCCTGTGGGATGAAAAAAGAATATCATCCTATGATGGTGCCTAACCCCTTGATTTATGGTCAGGAGCAGTCATGCCGGCAAGGTAAAGTATCATCCTTTCTTGCCTTGTCTACTCGCGGAAGAGATCAGCGTGACTACCAGTACGAGCCAAGTGCAGTTCCTCATCCACTACGCGATACAGCAGCAACCAATCGGGTTCGATGTGGGCATCTCGGTATCCCTTCCAGTTCCCCCGTAATGGGTGATCCTGGTAAGCATCCGGCAAGGGAGCTTGCTCGAGCAGCAGACCCAGCAAGCACCGGAGCTTATCCATGTCCTTGCCGCGTTTCTGGACCCGCTTCACATCTCGCTTGAACTGGCTGGAACGTACTGGGGTTAGCATCAGATGCCCAGGTCCTCGAACAGCGCATCCGCGCTATCAAAGCGCTTGCCCTTGCCGGCTTCCAGCTCTTCCAGAACCTTGGCCGTAGTGGCGTTCGGCACCTGCACGGCAAACGGCAGGCGCTTTTCGTCGGCGATCCGCAGCATCAACAGGCGTATGGCGTCGGACACGGACAGACCCATAGCCTCCAGGGCAACGGTGGCGCGCTCTTTGGTTTCGCTGTCGATGCGGGCTCGGACCACGGTATCAGCACTCATGACTCTCTCCTTCTCTTTCGTAGCTACTTTGTAGCCACATTATAGCCGGGCTACGCCGCCTTGTCATCAGGCACCGAGGGTAAACGCTTGTAGACGGCCTGAACTCACCTATTGGCCAGCTGATCTCGTATAACCTTTTGATAATAGGCGCTTAGCTGTTTCTTTTTCTGCCTTAACGCATCGATTTCGGATCTCGTCAGCGGTTCTAAAGCCGACGAGATAACTTGCCTCGTTGGCGGTGAGGGCTGGGATGTGTATTCCGAAGATATTTTTGATTTCATCACCTATTCACCATTCACAAATCACCACTCACAAATCACCATTAACCACTCGACTTCCGTAAGGCCTGACGGGCCCACACGAACGAAGCGTGCTTTCTCAGTTCTCAACCACGCTACCGCGCCTGCCAAAAAGTAATTGTGTGCGCTGGGTCACCGATGCGCTGTGCATCCATGGCCGCCTGTTTTGCCATTTTAACGGTCGCCTCAGGGTGGTTGAGCAATTGCTGCATCGCGGTGTGCCATTCGTCAGGGGAATCCCCTGCTAGCAAGCCGTTTTCGCCATGGCGAACCACCTCTGTATAGGGGTAGCGATTGGAGTAGATGCCTACCCCGCCCATGGCGGCAATATCCAAAAACTTAATAAAGGATTTTCCCTGATTGAACGGCGTTGCTAATAGAGGTGCCAAGCCAATGTGTATTCGTCGCTGGCGTTGGTACTGCTGAAAAGCCTGCCAGGGCAACGGTGCCGGGGCTTTTACCCGTGGCAGCGCCGCCAACCGCTTGGGAATATGTTGGCCCAGCATGATTTCAAGCTCGGTATCATCACGCTGCTTTTGCAGTGCTTCCAAGGCAGGTGCGATATGCAGTAAATCCTGAAGGTGCGCCCGCGTACCGTGAAAGCCTATCTGCCACGGCGTTTCTGAAGAAGCGGTAACCGATAAGTGCTCCTGGCTCGGCAATGGCGCCAGCAACGGCGGTGTAAGCACTGAAACCTTGGCGTGGCGCGGGGTAAAGTAGCTTGCCAGTTGATCGCTGCATGCCACCACTTCATCGGCCAGGGCCAGTAAGCGGGGCTGAAGGCTTGCTATGCGGGCCATACGTTTGCGATAAGCGCTGGGTAGCGTGGCATCAACGGCGGCAGCGGCTATATCGTCATCAATCAAATAAACGATATAACCAAAGGCATTACGGTTGCGCTCTAGCCAGCGCAGCCAGCTTAATGGCAGCGAGCGGCATAACAGCAGGTTTACCCCGGCGAAGCGGTGTTTAAAAGCGCGCCCATGTAGCCACGCAGCACCGAAAGAACGAGAAACCGGAAACCGCTCGGCCAGCACGCCCTGTTGATGCAGGGTAGCCGCGGCGGACTCATGGAAATAGATATCTTCGGTTGGCCGCGCACCGTCGCTGAGAACGACCCAGTGAATGTGGCTACTCACGATGCATCCTTTTTTAATCCATTAATCGAGTGATGCACACACCGTAGCGCGTAACAGATACTGGCCCCCACCAGCCCCGGCACCACTTCGCTTACCGCTCGCGACACAGCTCCTCACCCTTCAGTACTCATCCCTAACGCAGCGAAAAATCTTCATGCGCCAGCGTTAAATTAGGATTATAAGCAGGGTCGTTATCCAACTGAGCTGCCCACGTCTCACGCATGTAGACACCGCCTTTTTGGCCGAGGTCAGTTCGGTGCCGTTGCAGCAATATCTACGTCATTAGCAAACCGCCTTCAAGAACTTTTTTGCCAAGTGGGCGCGCTATCCCAACTTTAAATCCAAGAAACACTGACAGTCCGCGACCTTTGCCAGTTCGGCGTTTTCGTTCCGTGTCGGCCAGAGCACGCTAGCCAAGCTCTCTTGCCCTGGAATGCAGAGCTGCCTGCTTCAAAAAAAGTGGCTCAATACGGTTAGGGCAAGTGGGTCGGTTTAATGGCGCTTACAGTCGTTGGCCGCCGCCTCAATATCATCGTCAATTAAGTAACCAATATAGCCAAATGCGTGGCGGTTGCGCTCTAACCAGCGCAGCCAACTGGGCGGCAATGAACGACACAGTAGTAGATTCGCACCGGCATACTGGCGCAAAAAGGAACGACCGTAACGCCAAGCAGCACCGAAAGAGCGCGAAGCAACAAAACGCTCAACCGCTGCCCCCTGGCCTTGCAGCGCAGGCGCTGCAGATTCAAGAAAGTAAATATCTTCTGTGGGCAGGCCACCATCGCTAAGCACGACCCACGAAGCGTTGCTATTCAAGTTAAACCCCCCTTTAAGACCTTCTAATATAGGGGTAGTCTTTTTACGAAAACTATTCCAAAACGTTGCCAGTAAAAAAACCGACCCGTACTAGCTAAAAATAAAACGCTTTAACCGATACAGCGGATGATGTCGAGCGCTTCGATAAGCGTCTAACTTGCGGTTAATAAAAGGGCCCTTGGGGCGTATGCGCTGAGCTAAACGCATCCATCGGTACGCAATCTCAAGGTTTTTATACTCTCGCATAACGGCGATATCACGAAATACCGAAGCTAATGGATCCAGCTTAATCAGATAACAGCCATCTAACTCATCCAAGAATGCAACTATTTCCTCTAACAACAAAAGCTGGGGTTCTGTAAGTGAAGGGCAATATGAATTAATCGCTTTATTTTCAAAACCAGGCTTCGTGGCAAGAAGTGCTTTATCATTATCAAACCATTCCAGGCCTACCTGCTCATTACTTTTCCAAAAGTCACGCTCTATTCGCTCAAATTGAGCATCACTAACGGCTTCGCCTTTACCTGAAAAGGATGATATCACTTTGAATTTAAAAGTTTCAATTAACGCTTCACAACCAATACACTGATCGTCTGACAATGATTTTTTATATTCTTTTCCAGCTATATTGAGTGTGCGCAGTATTGACTGCCCAACAGGTGTCAGTGATTCATTAAGTCGCTGTCTTGAATGTTTTTCTTGTCTATAAAAATCACCATGCACACCAAGAATATTAAAAAAATCAGCGACCACATCTCCTTCAAGCAAATTTCCTGTACTAAAAACACGGGGCACTATTGATGCATGAGCAAAAACACCTGCCCATAACTTAAGAAGTTTTTGATAATTATAATAATGATTACTGGGTAAGCAGACCTTTTCTACCACCTCATGAAACGAGCGTGTATCATTATTTTTCAACATAGTTGAATAGGATGATGCTACTAGTTCTGCTTGGGGCCGAAGGTAACAGATGATGGTGAATTGAGAGGCATAGGGCAACAAAAAATCATGTAGCCACTGCACATCACGAGGATGACGAAGACGCGAATGAAAATGCTCACTGGACAAAATAATTGAATGAACATGGGCTGGTAGCTGGGCAGTAAAATCCTGAAGTTCTGATGCGAGCTGTTCCCTTAGCGCTTGTCGTTCTTCCGGTGATTGCTTATCGATGCTTTGCAAAAAATCATCAGGCTGCTTATCGTCAATAGCGGCAGCGGCAAAGGCACGTGACTCAATACGACCGTGAGTAACTAGATAAGCGAACCCCGCGTTTTGTAGATCGTTTGACGTTTGCTTCAGCACATTCTGAATGGTCGTACTACCCGTTTTTTCCGTGCCAATGTGTATATAAAAATAAAATTTTCGCAATATTAAAGTCTCAGAAATAACTATCAAACCATAAAATTATACATTAGCTTAACGAGAAGTCTTCATAGCGGCGGGTAAGGTAAGGATGATAAGCAGGATCATCTCTCAGAAGGGCCCTCCAAGTACGTTGCATATAGGCCGCTTCTTGATACTCTTCACTGGACTTGGAGCTATAGCTTTGTGCATGGCGCGTTGCCGACTCATGGTGGATCAATTCAGCATGAGGTGTCCAAACATTACGATAGCCAGCGCTGAGTACTTTCAAACAGAAATCAACATCATTATACGCGACGGCCAAATATTTTTCGTTTAATCCACCGACCTCTTCATATAACTGCTTGCGTACTAAAAGGCACGCACCAGTTACCGCCGAAACATTTTGCACATGCTTAAGGCGCCCGCTATAACCCTCGGAATCCCGTGGATAAAAGCGGTGGGCATGCCCGGCAACACCGCCAACCCCAAGCACCACGCCAGCATGCTGAACCATCCCCTCTGGATAATAAAGCTTGGCACCAACACAACCAACATCTGGCCGTAGAGCGTGCGCTACCATTTCGGTTAACCACTGACCATTGAGCGGTTCTATATCGTTATTAACAAGGCCCACTACGCTGCCTTTGGCTATTTGCACGGCCATATTGTTCATAGCAGCATAATTGAACACATATGGCCAACGCACTACTTTAACGCGCGCATCGATTTGAGAGATCTCATCCAGAAACGCTAGCGCCTTCGGGCATTTGCTATCGTTATCGATGATGATCATTTCGAAACGTTGATATTCAGTGCCACCTAATATCGCGCTTACGCAAGGCTGAAGCAGCTCGATACAATCGCGTGTAGGAATAATCAAGCTGACCAAAGGGGGCTTAGCAGGTAACGGCCAAGAAAGAGTTAAGCTTGAAGGCATAACGCCAGCCGCAACGCCCACCTTTCCGGCTTCTTGAAAATCAAGGTATTGGCGCACCGGTGCAGTGATATCCTGCTGGTTTGGTGCCACAGCGTTATCTTCATGGCGGTGATAAAAAATCCCCGGCACACGCGCAACGCTTGCGGAAGAATTGCTTTGCTGCCACCAAATAAGAAAGCGCAACGCCCGAATATAATCAAAGGCTTCTGCACTTGCACCTTGTTCACTTGCTGTAATAGTTCCATATGCCTCTAAACGCCACAACATGGTGCGCCGATAAAGTGCAAGCCGCCCAAGATAATGATAGGAAAGCAGAAGATCCGGATTCCACTCTGGTTTCAAATGGGGAGAGAGCCGCTCACCATCAGCAGAAATAATGTCCTCATCGGTATAGACCAGTTGTAAGGAAGGCGTTGCAACCACCGCACGTTGAAGGTGTACCATGGCAAAGCTTGATAGTGTATCTCCAGCGGTCAACCACCCAACCCAATCGCCGGTCGCCATGATAAGCGCACGCTGATTAAGAGCCTCTTGCGAATTTCCTGAGATCGTACTCAGAGTTACTCGGCGACATTCACTTAAAAAGTTGCGTAGCGAATCACCATAGCGCTTCTCCATAGTGGGCGTCATGACAATACATAACTCCCAACGGCCATAAACTTGCTGCCATAATGATTCGATAGATGCGGCAATACTCTCCATGCCTTTTGGTGGCTCTACCACAATAGGCATTAGCAAGGAAAAAACAGCGCCCCCAAGTCGCTCCTCGATGGTAAGCGGGTCACTCCTTAAATGCACTGGCTCCTGCCAACGGCACCACGCCGGATAATCATAATTAGAACAAAATCGTTCAAATGTGGCATCGTAAGCGTTTAACGCTAAGTGTTTCCAGCTACGACCATTTGCAACCGATTCTCGGTGAAGTGCGCGCTTTACGTTAAAAACCGAGAGACCGTTAAAATCATCATGAACATTACTTAACCGCCGCGCTAATCGGTCGTGGGCAAACCATGGTGTCAGCCAAACCCATGTTACCCGCTGTAATTGCCAGCTACCCAGCGTGTTAATAGCTTTTACATGAATACAGCGAACCCCTAGAGGCACCCACACTAACCGTTTTGCGGTCTTACCTACTCTTAAGGGAACCACAATGCGCACTTTCTTGAACCAGCCCTCTAGCATCACACTGGCAACACCGTGAGTAATATTGCCCTGCACGTCAATTTCAAGCATAGCCCACCCCCAAAAAGGGTATTGCTTGAGCAAGGTAATGGACTCAGCATTTTCCTGTCCCGCCTGGGGTACACCAGAGTGACGCTTCCAAGGGGGATGTTGAATGATATGTTTGAGGCGTGAAAGGCTAAACAATGTCATTGATGTGCATACTTATAAAATTAGTCAAAAACACCTACCTAGACTAACGAAGGGGAATGCTGCAGCTCAGGCTGATCGCGCAATAAGCGCACTGCAAATGCCAGATCAGCGCCGTTGGTGGTCAATTCTTCAAGGCCAACATTTTCCAATGAGCGGTAAGAATGTGAAACAAAGCTGGCCATATCTAACAGGATACTCTGACCCTGGCAAGTATACGGGGACTTAAAAATTAAAGACGTATTATGGGTGATCTCTGAATTTACCAACGGATGACTATTGCAGAGGCCAAGCCCGGGGTAAACAGGCCATTCGGCACTGCGTGCTAAATTGTCTTCCACCCAGTCTACGGTTGAGGGGGCTGTGTTATGCAAAGGTATTCGATCGCGCTTTAGTACCTGCACCACCACATCGTGAATAACATGCGCTTTAGGGTGATTAACGGTTCGCATCCACGTGCCCTGCTGGTCCCAACGTTGCATATCCCCCGGAAGGTCAATGCTTTCTTCAGCAAAACGTTTCACCAATGCATGGCGCGAATGCTCAAACTGCTCTACAAAGCCCAATGCGCGGTAAGTAGCTTGCGAAAAACACGCCAGCGCCTGTTTTTCGCTTAACCCTGCAAAATAGGCTGCCGTAATAATAAGCGAGTGATAGTCCCCCATTGGGCCAACTAACCGCTCGCTACCATTGCGTAAATAAACAATATCCGGATGAAACCCTTTGACATTAATGACAGGGAAATAACGCACTTTATGCTTATAAGACGTGTGCGACACAAGAAAATCGGCTAGGTTTTTCTTTTGGGTGACAATATAATCAGCTGCTTCCAACTCGGGCCGATAGTGTTGCCACTCCCCGTCTATAAAAGTTTTTATTTTGTCCTGGCTTAAATAAAGATGGGAAGCCTTCCCCAACGTTAAGGTTTGCAAATAGCCCGCTATCATCGCGCCTTGGCAGCCCGATAACACGAAAAACCGTGGCCCTGTATTTGTCGCCTGTTTAAGCATCGCATCGTAGGCCAACGGCCTACGAGGAGTATTTGGTAGCGCCCTTTTTTTAGCCTGCGACAATGGCCATTGACGCTTAGTTAATTGCATTAGCCAATTTAGCATGAAGGCTCTTGACCTTTATCCCGCTGAGTGAGGCAATGGGTTAAGCACTGTTGAAGCCGTTGGCGCGCTAAAGCGGGGTCATTGGCTTCTACATAACAGCGAAGTTCAGGCGCATTGCCGGAAGCACGGAAATGAACTATTTCGTTGTTTTCCAGGATTACGCGTAGCCCATCGGTAGTATCTACCTTGGCAATATCGTGCTCAAGGGCCAAAACCTGTTGCATGGCGGATAAATTATTCTGCCACTCTGCCAATAATGCTTGGCTTTGCTCGGTGGGAAACGCTTGAAGGCGGTCGCTGGCGGTATAGCGTGCTGGCAACCCTTCCACCAGGGCAGAAAGCGGCTTACTTGAACGCGCAGCAGAGACCATCAACGTTAAAGCCGGTAGCAATGCATCGCGGGTTAGCAATGCTTCTAAGCGGCGGCTGCCCTCCATTAACGCAGAACCCTGTAAAAAGCCACCGTTGGCCTCGAAGCCAGCAACACTGGTGTGCTTCTCAGCTAGCGCTTCCATACCCGCCAGTACATAAGGCGAACCAATGCGGGTGCGTACTACCTGCTCAAATACCCCACTTGCCTCAATAGCCGTATTACAGCTTACCGGCACGGCTAGCGCCTTTATGCCCAGTTCGCGGGCACATAATAAGCCTAGAATATCGCCTCTAAGCCACTCGCCCTCTTCATCGGCGAGAAGCGGACGGTCACCGTCTCCGTCAGTTGTCAGCAAGGAATCTAATTGATACTCGGTAGCCCATTGGCGCGCCAAGGCCCGGTCTTCATCGCTCACAGCCTCAGTATCCACCGGTACAAAGGCTTCACTCCTGCCCAATGCAACGGCTTCAGCGCCTAACAGCTCTAGTATCTTAATATTAAGATCCCTTCCTGCTGCCGAATGCTGATAAACCCCAACCCGCTTGCCAACAAGTGGCTGCCCCGGAAACCACTCGACGTAACGCGCCAGATAACACTGAACCGCAGCATCGCTCTCTGGCTCACGCTCGCAAGCCCCAAACGGAGGTAATTCAGCGGTGCCCTCCATAATGGCCTGCTCATCCGTCTTGGCAATTTCACCATCAGGACGATAAAACTTGATGCCATTGCGATCAAAAGGAATATGGCTACCGGTGATCATAATGGCCGGCACACCATCAGCCATGGCTTGAAGTGCCAGCGCAGGCGTCGGCAGAATACCGTAATCTGTTACCTGGAACCCCATAGCGCGAGCCGCTGCACTGCACGCAGCCGCCATGGCCGGGCTACTAGGTCGGCGATCCATACCGATAGCAATCTTTTTCGTCGGCCATTGTGTTTGCATTGTCGTTAAAAAAGCCACCGTAAAGGCGGCACAGACGTCATCAGTAAACTGTTCAACCAAACCACGGGCGCCACTGGTGCCGAAGGCAATGCCGCTATTAGCGATCACCATTGATGTATTGATTGCCAACTTCGATCCCTCGCTGTTTTTTCATAAGGTTACATGGCAAAGCATGGACAAATAGCACGATACCAGTGATGGAATATAAACGCTGCAAGACGTTTATTTACTCAAGATACGCTTGAGTATTGCTATGCACCTCTGGGCTAGCAAGTGCATCATCTACCAACCACCAACAATAATGGCTGTGCTGCTCTGCAGGTAACGCCAGCGCTTGAGCATTGGCCTTTAACCGATACGCCAGCACTACATAGTGGGTGCTGGGGTTACCCTCCAGATGACCTTCACCAAAAACGCTATCATCATAAAGATGTTCGTACACACCCTGAAACTGGGCCTGTTCACGCTGAAACTCAACACCTAATTCTGTCTGGGTTAAACGTACAAAAGCCGCATCCAGACGTTCATTTTTCTGAATGCGGCCTCCTGGTACAAACCAAAAACAAGAGGCTGGACGATTCACTCGCCGCCCCAACAGTACTCTGCCTTGGTCATCCTCAACAATCAAATCTATCGAGACTAGGGGTGTTGCATTGACCACGGTGCGAAAGGTGCTTTCATCCAACCAATAACTCATCCGCGTGATTTCTCCCACTGCCAGGCATGGCGAACAATCGTTTCAAGCTCTGTATACTTGGGCTGCCAGCCTAATTCTTGCTTAGCCAGAGCGGCGTTGGCAACCAACACGCCTGGGTCTCCTTGGCGGCGTTCACCCTCCACTACCTTGAGCTCACGCCCATCTTCAGCCACCACCCGCTGCACAGCTTCAATCACTTCCTGCACTGAGTAGCCTTGGCCATTGCCCAGATTATAGGCCAGTGCACCTTGTTTATTGCCACTCACAAATGCATCCAATGCCAGAGCATGGGCGCTACACAAATCTTCAATATGGATATAATCCCGAACACAGGTGCCATCTTCGGTAGGGTAATCTCGACCAAACACAGTGATGGCATCTCGTTTACCTGACGCTGCCTGTAACACCAAAGGGATTAAGTGGGTTTCAGGGTCATGGCATTCACCCAGCTCACCCTCCGGATCCGCACCGCAGGCATTAAAGTAACGCAGTGAAACAGAGTTCAGCCCGTAGGCGACTGCATAATCCTGCAGCATCTGTTCTACCATCAGCTTGCTAGCGCCGTAAGGATTAATAGGCCGCTGTGAATGGCTCTCATCAATAGGCACGTATTCTGGCTCGCCGAAGGTAGCAGCGGTGGATGAGAAAATAAACGACGTTACACCGTGACGAACCATTGCATCCAGTAGATTCAAAGTATTCGCCACATTGTTGCGATAGTACTTACCAGGGTCCTGCATTGACTCCCCCACTAGGCTAGCCGCGGCAAAGTGCATCACCCCATCAAACGCATGCTCACTGAACAAGCGCTCCAAAAGGTTCAGATCCGCCAGGTCACCCACCACCAGCTCACCATAACGGGCCAATTCACGAAACCCAGTGGTTAAGTTATCCAATACAACAACAGAATGACCAGCACGCGAAAGCTGCTTTACCATATGAGAGCCAATGTAACCGGCTCCACCCACCACCAAAAATTTTGACATAAAAACGTCCTGTAACCTTAGTTCACCAACAGGTTGTTTAACTCTTTGCAGAGTTTAAGCTTAGTGTCTGCAGATAGAGAATTAGTCTAATCTTCAACCCTATACAACCGTCATTACCATGTGCCCTGCCCCTGTGTTCTTCCAGCATCCCGCTCCTATGTCACTCCCGTATGTCCCACCACTATGTCATTCCCGCGTGTCCTTAGCGGGAACCCATTGTGATTCAAACTCCCAGCCTTCACCAGCAAGGTCAAATTGGATTCCCGATAACCCCATTAGGGAATGACGGCTGTAGGGCACATTCAGGAATAACGGGCGTGAGGATGCATTCAGTCATTCCAGCATGCCCCGCCCCTATGTCATTCCCGCGTGCCCTTAGCGGGAATCCATTGTGATTCAAGCTCCCAGCCTTCACCAGCAAGTTCAAATTGGATTCCCGATAACTCCATTTGGGAATGACGGTTATGAGGCGTATTCTGAAATACCAGTCAGTTGATAAGCATCTGCGCCCTGGTTTTTCGGAAAAAGCTGGGTTGAAAGGAATTCCTTTTCCATGAGTGCCACCTACCCTCGAAAACTCGTCTGATTATCCAAAAACCACTGGTAGGCGTCGCGCAGGCCGTCTTCAAGGCCGATGCTCGCTTGCCAGCCCAAGGCTTTTAAACGGGAAACATCCATCAGTTTACGTGGTGTACCATCAGGCTTGCTGGTATCCCAGACGATTTCACCCTGAAAACCCACTACCTTGGCGACAGTTTCAGTCAGTTCCTTGATAGTACAGTCAACGCCGGTGCCCACATTGATATGCGATAGCATCGGCTGGGTATTAGCCTCGTAGGTTCCATTATCCAGGTGCATGACATGTATGCTGGCAGCCGCCATATCATCAACATGCAAGAACTCACGCATGGGCGAACCGGTACCCCAGGCAGTAACTTCGGCTGCCATAGCCAGTTTAGCCTCATGAAAGCGCCGCAACAGTGCAGGAATCACATGGCTGTTTTCCGAGTGAAAGTTATCATTCGGCCCATAAAGGTTGGTTGGCATCACTGAGCGATAATCACGACCGTACTGGCGGTTATAGCTTTCGCAGAGCTTGATACCAGCAATCTTGGCAATGGCATACGGCTCATTAGTCGCTTCCAAGGTGCCTGTCAGCAACGCATCTTCACGCATCGGCTGCTCAGCAAGCTTGGGGTAGATACAGGAAGAACCAAGAAATAATAACTTTTGTACGCCTGCTTGATGCGCAGTATTGATGATGTTGGCTTCAATCATCAGGTTTTCATAGATAAATTCAGCTGGGTACTCGTTATTGGCGTGAATCCCACCCACCTTAGCGGCAGCAAGATATACCTGATCCGGCTTGTGCTGATTAAACCATGCATGAACAGCAGTCTGATCCAATAGGTTCAACTCACCGCGCGAGGCGGTGAGGATTTCAACATTAGCTTTTTGTTCAAGCTGCCGAACAATCGCGGAACCTACCATGCCACGGTGGCCTGCTACAAAAATGCGCTGACTTGCCATACTTAGTTCTCCATCGAAATAGAGACATGGTGACCATGAGCTTTCAGGAAGGCGTGACGCTGCGCTACCTTCAAATCTTCAGCAACCATTTCAGCGCACATTTCCTGAGTAGTAATTTCCGGCTCCCAGCCTAGGGTTTCCTTGGCATGTGTGGGGTCACCCAGCAGTGTTTCTACTTCAGCTGGGCGGAAATAACGTGGGTCAACCCGCACCAGCACATCACCCACCTTAACTGCAGGTGCATTATCACCCTCAATGGCATCAACAATGGCGGTTTCTTCCACGCCTTCGCCTTCAAAGCGCAGCGTTATACCTAATTCCGCCGCCGACCAGGTAATAAACTGGCGTACCGAATACTGCTTACCGGTGGCGATAACAAAGTCTTCCGGTTGATCCTGTTGCAGCATCATCCACTGCATGCGCACGTAATCCTTGGCATGGCCCCAATCGCGCAGTGCGTCCATGTTGCCCATATAGAGGCAGTCTTCCAGGCCTTGAGCAATATTCGCCAGACCACGAGTGATTTTACGGGTTACAAAGGTTTCACCACGGCGTGGGCTTTCATGGTTAAACAGAACACCGTTACAGGCATACATGCCATAAGCTTCACGGTAGTTGACAGTAATCCAGTAGGCATACAGTTTGGCAACGGCGTAAGGCGAACGCGGATAAAACGGCGTAGTTTCTTTTTGCGGAATCTCTTGTACCAAACCATAAAGCTCTGACGTTGAAGCCTGATAAAAGCGGGTTTTTTTCTCTAGTCCACAAATACGGATAGCTTCCAGCAAACGCAGCGTACCCATACCGTCTACATCTGCTGTGTATTCGGGAGATTCAAACGACACAGCAACGTGAGACTGAGCACCCAGGTTATACACTTCATCTGGCTGCACTTCCTGAATAATACGAATCAGGTTGGTGGAATCCGTCAAATCGCCATAGTGAAGAATAAAATTCTGCTTTTCCACATGTGGATCTTCATAGATATGATCAACACGTTGGGTGTTAAATAAAGATCCACGGCGTTTAATACCGTGAACTTGGTAGCCTTTTCCCAACAGGAATTCAGCAAGGTAGGAACCATCTTGACCGGTAACTCCGGTAATGAGTGCTTTTTTCATATATTCAAACCCAATAAATTAAATAATATAAAGCCTTAAAATCACTATACAAATATTAATTGGCTGCCTCATAAAACCCAATTAAATTAGTCTTAAAAATTTAAAAAACAAAATATAAAATCATACGCCCTCCTAAAATAAATTAACAAAACATTAACTCAAATGACGAAGTTTATAAAAGACAAACACCATCAAAATCCCGGTAAAAAAGAAGGCGGATGCAGTCCCTGAGTGCAACACGTTCACTGGATAGTTGAGGCTTTCATGGCGCTTAGTCATTAGTTCGCTCATCACTTATATCGAACATTTAAAACCTGTTTTCAAGAATCAAACTGTTTTCGTGGCCTGGTAAACCCCTCATGTTCAACTCGAAGACAATGGTGTCCAGTTCTTCCTGGCTATGCACTGAGAAGTCAGTCCCTTTCGGCAAATATTAACGAATCAGGCCATTGATATTCTCGTTGGCACCCTGCTGCCAGAGGCTGTAGGGAACGCAAAAATAAATCGCAACGCCCGCTTCTTGAGTGATTGTTACATGCGGTGCCATCTCACGCCCCTGATCATAGATCATGCTTTTTCGAGCGGTGGTCGGCATTCGGCTGAGGCTGTGTGAAAACCTAAAAATCAGTTGGCGGTGACAATATTCAGTCGTATTGGTACGACTATCGGCCAGCAGTGCGCTTCAGAATGCCTTCATTTACTATTTATACATCTCAAGCTATTCGAGATAATGGCTAAGAAACACCTGCTAAAGAGCGTTAACAGCTTCTATATGCTTGGTCGACCAGGATCAGCTGCCCTATGCTCGCATCGCCTGGATAAACCCCTTGGAACCGAGGATATTCATGACGCGTTTCATGTTGTAGGCAAGCACATGAAGGCTCATTTCCGTTCCGACGTTCTTAAGCCCTTTGGTTAAAAAGTGTGTCGCACCCATCCACGCTTTCAACGTGCCAAAGGGATGCTCGACCGTTTGACGACGGGTTCACATTATATCCGGCATCTGATCCAGGCGTGATGCTACCGCCTCCAGTACCTCTTCGTGTTCCCAGCGTCTGATGCGTCGATATATACCTGTGGTGCACTGCGACTTCATGATCTTGCTCAGTAACAGTGGACACCTCAAGAATGTTATACGCTACGATGAGGTGAACAATGGCAAGATCGACGACATCAATGAAGAAAAAATCCTATACCCGTTATTCAGATGCCTATCGGCAAGAAGCGTTAGCACTTGCTGATCGCATAAGCGTCGCTGCAGCGGCTCGTGAACTGGGCATACATTCGAGTCAGCTTTATCAGTGGCGTTCTAAGGTTCAGCAACAACAAGATACCTCGGAGCGAGAGCGGTCACTGGCAGAAGAAAACGCTCGCCTGAAGCGACAGTTAGCCGAAGCCAATGAGGAGCTGGCCATCACAAAAAAGGCCGCGGTGTACTTCGCGAAGAGCCTGAAGTGAAGTACGCCTTTATCCATCGTCATCGTCAGGCTTTCAGCGTTCAACGTATGTGCCATGTTGCTGGGGTCGCTCGAAGCGGTTACTACGCTTGGCGGCAACGCGAGTGGGCCTCGTCTCCAAAACGCAGTCAGCAAGCCATTATCGATCAGCGCATGGCCAAGGCTTATCACCAACGTAAGGGCCGCTCAGGCGCCCCGAGACTAACGCTAGACCTGCAAGATGGTGGAATGCCGATCAATCGTAAAACAGTGGCTGCCAGCTTACAGCGCCAAGGCTTGCGCGCTAAAGCAGCCCGCAAGTTCAAGGCCACCACGAACTCGGCATTCGCTGCCAGTGGCGCCAAATCTACTAAAGCAAAACTTCATGGCATCAGCTCCCAATCAAAAGTGTGTGGGTGACATCACATATTTAGCGACGGGCGAAGGCTGGCTTTACCTGGCCGTGCTAATTGATCTTTACTCTCGTAAAGTGGTTGGTTGGGCAATGAGCGAACGTATGACGGCCGACCTCGTTTGTGATGCCCTGCAGATGGCGCTATGGAAACGCAAAATGCCCAAAGGCGTGATCCTCCACTCTGATCGAGGCAGTCAGTACTGCTCCCTGCTTTACCAATCAATACTGACGCGGCATGAGCTCAAGTGCAGCATGAGCGCTAAAGGCAACTGTTATGATAATGCTTGTGCAGAGAGCTTCTTCCACAGTCTCAAGGTGGAAGCACTCCACGGAGAGCAGTTTAAAACACGAGACGTGATGAGACGCCAAGTGTTTGAATACATCGAACTGGACTACAACAAGCAACGGCGGCACAGTGCTATTGGGATAATCAGCCCAGAGGCATTTGAAGCCCGAATGATCGCTTAAACCAGTGTCCACTTTTGCTGGGTAAGATCATTTCACACTTGCTTAACTCGGGCGGACGTAAGTGAATGCTGACTACACCTGGGATCTGTCTACGTCGACCGCTTCGCCTCGACGAGACTTGCATGTCGTTTTTCCTTGCCGCAAGCAGTGAATCAGTTCATTGCGCAGGTAGCCAAAGGAGAGAATAAATGGTTGTGTAGTTCGTCTCTCGACAGACGTAAGCATCACGCAGGTCGGGTAATTTTATAACCTTGGGCTTGCCGCTAATTTGTTCAGTAGACAAGGGCAACGGATTCATAAGCTGCAAATTTTCTCTCTTGGAGTTATAAAACGTTACTTTCTTCTTCAACCACTTTCAGATAATTAGTTTGTCATAAATTTACCAGCAACCTTTTCACCACCCTTTTTATACTTAACTTAATAAATAATTACCTAATGGATAATAACAAAACAACCATGCGGCTTATATTGTGTATACAACCACTTAGATTGGAGATTTTTATAACTTTTTGTTTGCTGCACTGCTTTATCTATTTTAAAATTAAAAACTAAAACTCTAGTTTCAACACTACTCTTTCATATAGCAACATCAACTAGAAGCATAAAATACTTACAATTCAACGTTTAATAGAACTGTACATGCTGTTAAAAAAACCCTCAATATTAGGATGATCAATATTTTTATAACCTTCGCCAGGCTCACCAGTTGAAAAATTACCTGGCACTAAAGTGGACAGAGCATTTATAGCATCTTCTGACTCTCCTACACCTAAACAATTCATCATGAGTTTAACACAGGCTTCAGGGCAATACTTAATCATTTCATAAGTAACAATATGGACATTCTTATTATGAATCCAAGTAGAGGTCTTCTGACAGTCTGTTTTAATTATTTTCAAAGCATGCTCAAAGCTATTTATATGGCTAAACTGATTTTTTCCAAGCTCTCTAGCTAATATACCCTTTTTATAGATAGACCATGCCGCATCTATAGGGTCTCTCATAGTGACAAAAACTTTCATCTTATCTTTTAATAACAATTCAATAGCATTCGAAGGCAGATCAGAATGAGTTTTTAGAACAACAATATCTTTATCATCAATTAAATTTGATATTTCACATAAATCCCAAGCATCTTCGGGTATGTTATGAGTGCCATAACGTACATATTTCAGTCTTCTCCATGCTCTTTGACCTATACCGGACTTCGAAAGAATCTCATATTGAGAAGAGCCTCTTAATTCTGCAATTTCTTTGAGAACATTAAATACCCAAGAAGATGCACTACCTTGCATACCGTACTGAAGAACAATCACCTTGACACTCCTTATAAATATTATAAATTTTGCAACTCAATAGAAAATACTTAAGAGCCTATTTCAAACTCTTAAAATTTAGCGTTAAATGCCTTTGAAGCACTAAATGGATATGAACATTCCGCGAAGCATTGATTTTATAGACTCTAGTATACGAAAACTCTTGCATAAGCAATTAAATTTATCACAGATAAGAAAATCGCACCCAATGAGCTCTTGTAAATTATCGAAATATTTTAACAACAGCCGCAAAACTAAATGAGAAAAGATCATGAAAAACATTTAAACAACATAACAAATAAATATTTAGCAAAAGATTTATTTTAAGCAATGTTCAACAAATTCGCATCTTAAAAAAACCACAAGATATAGTACTTTCACACAAAGAATCCTGGACGCAAAGCTAAAAACAAGCCTGATAAGTCAGAACTCACTTCATCAGCTTCCATTAACGGGCCACCACAGCAATCTACTCTTCGCCAGGATAAAGGAACAATTCGTTCTAACAATCTACGGCTCTTTGTTGCAAGTCCGATTGTTCCCGGCTCCCCCATTAGCCTGTAAACTCTCTCTTCGCCGTCACCACTTGCTTCAACATAGTTACTCTCACTCAACAGAAGATCCGTGAAACGATAAGCTGCATAGGATGCCCTGCAGTAGCGATCTCCGTTGCCAACCAACGCATAACCTGTGGAAGAGCGCTGCTTATACCCAGAATCCACCTCAGGACGTGGGTTGTTGTAGCGGAACCAAAGTACAGCGCGGGTGCGCATGCGTGACGCTGCTTCGAGGGTGAAGAGCACAAGATTCTCCGCTGCAGCCATCTCGGTGAAGGCTGGCATGCGAAAACCCACCTCCGTCACATATAAACCAAAATTCCTTTCGGGAGTAACATGACCGTCGATCAAAGCTTCGACCTCATCGAAGCGCTGCGGCAGTAGTGCGGGCTGATAAGTGTACCCGTGGATTGTCAGCCCATCACAATATTCGCCCCCCCCAGACTCAAAAAAGCGGCGCAAAAAGTCCAAGTCCCAGCTATGAGTGCATCCGCCAAGCACTAACATGCCCGGTGCGACTTTACGTATTATCTCATAAGTAATCTTATGCAGAGCAATTAGCGAATCCATGTCATCAGCCCAGTGGCCATAAGCTGAGGCTTCATTCCAGACTTCAAAATGTGTAAATCCAGCTAAGTGCGCAGACTTTGCCAACCAGCCGATCATCTCCCCATAAGCTTGGTAGTCAGAAGGTCCGTAACGGTTATAATCCCAGCGTTCAGGCAAGCGTGACAGATGCTTAGGCATCTCAAAGATCGATAAAATCCGATGCTGACCCGAAGCTCGTCGCGTGCGTGGGAAGCTATTCAGACCGCTCTGAAAGCGGAAACCCTGGTTTTTCTTGACTACAAGAGCGAGTGGTGTCACGAGACGATCCCAGCTGCCACCAGCCATGGCAATGCGATCGTATTCTGCTGCGTCTGAAATACCCAGTATCGACGAAGGTTTGGTGCCGTCTCGTGGTACCACATGACAGGCACTCCATTCTTCACGCGCAAGCGCCTCGCCATCTTTTTCCAGCTCCGCATAAATCTTGTATGCGCCGCGTTTTTTCAGCTCGAGTTGTACACTAATGCTCTCTGCTGAAAGAACAAAAGCCCCCTCTTGCACATTTTTACCACCATTAATCACCTTTAGTTTCAGCTGTGCACCTGCATAGCCTAGAGCTAACGCGGTAGCATTTAGTGCCACCACAAATGTCATGCCATCACGCTCAGTGGCAAACTTGGGCAAAGAACGAACCTGATCTGAGCGATCAAAAACGACCAGATCTTGCACAGGCGGCAGTTTTATTTCGCGTGCTTCACGATAAGCAAATTCACCTAGCTCGATATCAATCATATCAACTTTGTGGCGCAGGAAATCAAAAATTATTTCAACAATAGGCTTGGCAAAGAAATCTCCATCCAATGGTACGTTGGTCATCATGTTGTTATCGTAGAGGAAACAATTAAGTGGTAATTCTATCCTCTGCCGAGTATTGGGCCTTGAAATATCAAAGAAATCCTTGAGATTTCCGCGAGCAAATGTAAAGTGAACCCCATCGGCATTGACCAAAATAATGGAAGGAAAACCTGAATCTCCGATCACAATGTCTGGTGTTAGTGGATATTTTGGTGAGTGGAAATCAAAACAAATAACAGTAGATCCGTTCAATACATTGAAATAACCCTGCAGACGCAGCCTACATATCTGAGGTTTGCCAGGAACAACGGTAAAATTCAGCCGTTCATTCTTTATTAGCAGTGATGAGTTACCTAGTTTACTCTGGCTTATGGGTAATGGAATCCACCCATTGTTAGGTTTTCTCCTTGGTTTGGCTGGGACGGATATAGAACACGAAGAACCGATATTTTTGGAAGATAACTCAAAATCGAGAAGCCTGCGTGCATGTTTAAACAAAGCGGCTTCTTCTTCAGGACCGGCCACTGGCTGGGATAACAGCTGATCAATTTGCTTGCGCGAAAAGGCAACAGCAGATTCGACGGTCTTTTCTCCTGCACCGAATTCTCGAAGAAATTTGGAATAATTTACGGTCGAGGCCTCAAGCTTGTTTTTATCAAGCCCAGCAATTGAGGCCGGCGCAAAAAGACATAACTCTTTAGGCAATTTGTAATTTTGTGCTGCAATGACTAGTGCATGGCGCTCAGGTCCCTCAGGGGCCAAAAACTCATTTTGAGACAGTACATTATAAAGCGCCTCCGAAAAAGCGAACGGCACCGAGGCATTAGCACGTTCGAGAGTTGAAAACGGTGGTTCGACCAAGATAGATGGCACTTCGTCAAAGGCTTCGCGTAAGAAACGCAACTCAAAGCTTTCGTCAACTTCTTCGACAGGACAGACCCGAACAGGTATATCACTATTCTGGTAGGAGCTAATCGGGCTACGATACTTACCATTAATATTGTAAAGCCAATCTCCTTGTTTCTTCAAAAAAGTTGCGAAATCTTGATTCAGCCAACCACTATAGCGAAAATTGGATACACCCTGCAGTGCAGGGTGACGCATTGTAAAAACTGCACGTGAGATGTTAAATTTCTTACCTAGTACTTTGAGGAAATCAGGCTTAGATATAATCGCCTCGTTTGACAAGAAGTAGCGACCAGGCTCATAGCTGTTTTTGAGTACTGCGGCAACCGCACCTTCGTAATCATACATAACTTGAGAGACAGGTGGATATCCGTTATTGGGTTTGAAATCCGCACCAATAAAACCAACATTCATTTTTTTGGCAAAAGCATGATTTTCTACGATAAAAAGCTTTTGCAGCGAAGTCGTTCCACATTTAGGAAATCCTGGATGCAAAATTAGTTCTGGTTTCATCGGAACCCTCAATCTCAAGCTGGATTAGTTTCTGCAGAGTTAGCTACCTTGATATCTTCAGTCTCCATCACCTGAACAATACGATTTTTCAATAACGCGCGCCGTTTCCCGTAAATTACCGGATCGAACTCAACTCTATCCCAAGCATCCTGCACAGTTGCACACTCATTAATAAAAATCTTAAAAGGAATTCTAGGCAGTTCCATTGTCTCAGCCAACTCTTGAGTACGGCTATCATGATAAACCCAGAGCGCAGGTGTACCAGCTTGCCATGCAACCATATTACCATGTAGACGCAAACCTACAGAAAAGTCATATTTCGAACTGTCTTCAATCCATTGATGCACCGAGAAATATACCCGAAGTTTAGAAGCGATAAAGTCCCGAAATTCGTCTATAGAGGTACCGGGCATCAAAGCCGAATGTAATGAAGCTTCGCGTTTTTCGGGAATTTCAGTGATAGCGGCTGGATTGTTATTGCGTAAATACTCCATGAAGGCTGGTACCGACTGCTGCGACATCATTGAAGCACCTTGACGTGTCCAGGCCACCAGCTTGCGCTCAACCTCTTGCTTCGCATGATCCTTAGGCCAAGGTTCGTCACCATGAGTAATAAAACTACGCATTGGATTCTCGAGCTTCTTCGCAATTATCTGCGGTAAATTTGCTGAGGGATTAATATGATTCGATGGACATCCAGTGACAACTGTTTGACTTACCCCCATCTGATTTAGCATCTTCGCGGTGAACTGACCACGTACCGACACGAGTTTTGAACGTTCACGGATCAAAGCGATCAACTTATCAATGCTAGGATGAAAGTTAAATTTAGTTTGATTATAGTCTCGTGCTTGCGCACCGAGTCCAAAGAAAATTAGCGGGAGGTCAACTTTCTCAAGAAATTCCACCATCGCAGTAAGATCAAAGTTTTCACGGATGAAATTCGCAGAAGGAATAACGATCACTCGGCAGACTTCACGAATTGTACCTATATCCCAAGGTATATCCTGACCAATTAAGTACTTAGACTCACCAATAAGATTATAGACAGCATATTGAAATACCAAATTACCTGTGTTGTTTCCAACACGCCGCATTGCCTCAGCAGTGTCCATAAACCCTACATGGGGAATATGACCATCAGTTCCAATTATTCCAACACCTTTCATTTGTTATCCCTCATAAACACTTAAGCTTTTCTATTTATTTGTTGAATATTCGCAAATTAACATCAATCATTAAAAATAAAATTTAATGGCTTGCATGCTAATTAAAAATCAACACCACTCATCTCAACTTTCGAACAGTTTTTTGAAAGCCTCAAAGCAAGTTCACTAAATGAACTCCAGTTACTTCCTAATATCTTATTGCATTTACTTAGCAGTATTACATCGGCAAGTGCGTAGATCAATTGGTCCTTAGAGCGATCATAAACATCTCTTTTCAGATAAAACAAATTATTTGGATATTTCTTGCTCAACAAAGCATATGTTTCAGGTAGGTCAGCTGCTAAAAACACATTGAAATCATTACCTTCCTTCCTAAGAGCATCAATTTTTTTTATAAAATTTTTATAATGACTCTTCTCTCTCCAGTAATGAATTTGTTCATGGCCCTCTAAAGTCCAGTTATCAACGCAGTCATATGTATTATTATCGAGCCCCTTACCTGCCTCCATACGTACATGGGCTCCTACAAATGAGTCATTAACTGGAACAGAATTGACTAATTCTCTCACTTCTTCTGACACTTCCAACTCCTTTAAAAATAAATTCTCTTCATCCCATGAAGTGTCTTTAGAATTAAAAACATATGCAGAACGCAAATAAACATCACTTTTACTTAAAACAATCTCCTCATCTTTGAAAGAACCTTTTTCAACTTCCATGTAATTAAAAGTTCTCAAGTTATCACTAGCAAAATTCAAAAAAGAGCTATTTATCACTAAACCAGTGTAATTAAAAAGATCTCTAAAATCACATTCGCAATGATGATCAGGCTCCCATACAATCACTAAATCCATATTATTTCTTTTTGCAATTGCTGAAGCAGATGCTATAGCTCTTAGACGATTACCAAGACCATGTTGTGCATCAATATAAATTTTCCTACTGGAAACTGACATAGAAACTGGTTTTATGTCTGTTTTTTTATCATTCCGAAACCTCATCTCTTTTATGTAAGAGATAACATTATCATCAGCATACAAAATGCGTAAACTTTTTCCTCCAGCTGTACTAAAATTAAAACTTTTAAGCTCATCACTCTTAATAACTCCAACAATATTTTCTTCACTGTGATGTAAATAATCGAGACATGAACTAAAAAAGTCCTCTACCGAAGTACCGCTAGGCTTTGAAACAAACTCAACATCGGCATCTGTGAACCCGAGCAATTTTAGCGTCTCTTTTAAGCTTATACCTCCATTATATTCTTTATAAATAAAATTTGAGATTACATTCTGATCTATTTTTTCATTTAAAAGATATGGGGCTATTTGCCATATAAATATTTTTGCTGCATAATTAAATGCATCTTGCTTTATCGTGCCTGGCAAAGAATAGTTACTCGAAACTTTTCTAAAACTCCAAATATTATCTTCAACAGATTTTACCTGATAATCGTGCAAACACTTTTTTTCCCAAAAATCAAAAACTCTAGCAGTAAACTTATTTACCGAATTATTGAACTCAGTTGGAGTAACAGAGTCCAAAAATAGCTCGTTACTAACTTTTTGATATTTCAGTCTATCTCCCTCTTCTTGCTCCAAATGCAACAGAGAATTAAACGATAAATATTTTGTTTTCAAACCCCTTTTGCACGACAAACGCTCATATAAGTCTGAATCATCCCACCCGTATGTGGTTATATATTCATTATAATACCCTATCTTTTCTAAGTCTTCTTTGAAAGCACCAAATGAGCCATTAACAAAAACTTGATCATTGCGCCCTGACTCTAATGCACTTTCCCAAGACCCTCTTACAAATTCACCACGATTAAAATTGTTTAAAACTAAAAAATCTTCTGATACTTTAATATCAGCATCCAACTTATATATTTTAGAAAAGCTTGCAAACCTAAGGCCAACATTAAATCCATGAGTTAATACCCAGTAAGGCTCATCATCTACTCTACAAATTTTAATCCGGTCATCTTTTATATGCGATATTGTTTCTGAAACAGGCTCAGAAGAACTCCAATCAACGATTATTATTTCATCAACAGGTAGTTTTAGCCATGACTCTAAAGATTTAGAAAGATTTTCATTTCGGTTCATACAGCATGAAACTAAACTGATGCCGATCTTAGGTTCTCTTTCGTCACATTTAGATATTAAGTCATTCTTTCCTAACACAACTGTTTCATTATGTTTTAACTTGGGATCACCAACATAAGGTTTTAAAATAGAAAAATAATAGTCATATAAATTTTTTGCTGCATTACCCAGCTTTTTCCTTTCAATTTTTTTTAAAACCTCAAGAGCCTTCTCATGCTCTCCATCTTTTATATAATTTATTGCGCTATTAAAATATACATATATCATTTCAAAATCTCTTTTTTGATATACCAATCATCCCATTGGGCCTCATACTTACAGTACCCATTCTCGCTTAGAACTTCATTAATCTTTTCTCTTAAGCTGGTATAGTTATGTTCAATAGTCAATATTTTTACATTCCATCTATCGAATGGAAAAGATGCCAAAATATCTAACTCACTCCCTTCTGTATCTATGCTTATATAATCAATATTCTTAGGAGCATTATGTTCCACTAAAAAATCATGCAAACTTATAGTTACTAGCTCTTTTGTCTCCCCTGCATCTAAATATGCCTGTCTTTTATCAACATGCATATCACTTGACATATGCTTTTCCATTCCACCAAACTCTTGAGCAAAAACAAATTTTATTTTTTCACCCGTTCTAGCACCAATACATTCGTTAGAAACAGTGCAGCTTCGGTTGTTTTTGAGTTTTTGGAAAAATTTAGGATTTGGCTCTGCACAAATACCCTGCCACCCAAACTCCTTTTCAAGCAAGTAGCTGTTGCTAAGCAGAATACCATCGGTCGCACCAAACTCTACAAAAAAACCATTACGTTTAAAGTTTGTTTTTTCTAAAACCCACAAATCCTGACCAAGCTGAGAGGTAGATTTTCTTCTCATCTTTTCAAGATAGGGAAGATTACCAGTTTGCCCAGCTGAACTATTGTAAAGCTGAAACCTTTTCTGAGCGATGGATAGTTCGTGTGAGAGTAAGTCAATTTCTGTCTTAAGCATTTTTACTTGTGCTTTTGTCAGGCTTTCATCTTTGCCCTCCTCACCTTTGACCTGATCTTCTATTAGCCAACTGGCTTGCTGTAACAAACCTAGTTGTTTAAGCTGCCTTAGTGTTCGCCTTAGAATCACCTTATCTTGATCGTCATAAGAACTTAAAAAACTCACTGCCGCTGCAAAATTTTGCCTCATTTGATCGTTACGCTGCTGTAATGCTGCAATACTTCCCAAAGAGTTATTAACACCACAAGCCAGCATTTGAATTAATTCACCCTTTTCGGCACCCCACTCTTGGGCATTATCTAACCAATCTCGTCCATTGGTTAGGTCGCCATTTTGCAGGTAGGCACTGGCCAGTAGGCAAGCTAATTCTGCTTTTAACCTGATAGTTTTTACACTGCTAATTTTTGGCTCTAAATCTATAAGCTTCTGCCATTCACCTTCCAGCCAAAGTTGTTGGGCTTCAGCAATAAGTGAATTATTTTCACTAGCGCTATGTTTGTTTTCTATATTCATATAAGTTACGCCTTTTGCTGCATAAAAAGCGTTTTTATCATTTTAAGTTGAGATTCTGCCTTTATGAACTCTTCATCAACTCTTTTATTTCTGTAATCCTGCTCTTGCATTAGTGATTCCAGCTGCTGCTTAAGTTTATCGCGAGCTTTGTTGGCATTATCTGCCTGCTGGGCTTTTTCATCCTGCTGCAGGGTGCGCTCGGCTAGATGCTTGTCAAGCTCTGCCAACTTCTGCTGAAGCTCATCACGGGCTTTGGTGGCGTTATCTGCTTGCTTAGCTTTTTCATCGCGCTGCTGGGTGCGTTCGGCTAGCTGCTTATCACGCTCTGCCAGCTGTTGCAGGAGCTTATCGCGGGCTTTGGCGGTATTATCTGCCTGCTGAGCTTTTTCATCGCGCTGCTGGGTGCGTTCGGCCAGCTGCTTATCACGCTCTGCCAGCTGCTGCTTAAGTTCATCGCGGGCTTTAGCGGCGTTACTTGCCTGCTGTGCTATTTCATCTCGCTGCTGAGTGCGTTCGGCTAGCTTCTTATCACACTCTGCCAGCTGCTGCTTAAGTTCATCGCGGGCTTTAGTGGAATTATTTGCCTGCTGGGCTTTTTCATCCCGCTGCTGGGTGCGTTCGGCTAGCTGCTTATCACGCTCACCCAGCTGTTGCTTAAGCTCATCACGGGCTTTGGTGGCGTTATCTGCCTGCTGGGCTTTTTCATCCCGCTGCTGAGTGCGTTCGGCTAGCTGCCTATCACGCTCACCCAGCTGTTGCTTAAGCTCATCACGGGCTTTGGTGGCGTTATCTGCCTGCTGGGCTTTTTCATCCTGCTGCTGGGTGCGTTCGACTAGTTGCTTGTCACGCTCTGCTAACTGCTGTTCGCATTCTGCCAGCTGTTGCTGCCACTTTTTGCGCTCTTGCCTCGCTTCCTGTTCCAGGTTTTTTATCGCTTTAATAAGCGGGTGGTTTGCCAGCACTAGCGCGTTGGGGGGTAAGGTCAGCGGTAATTCAGGCTGTTCTGGTTCATATAACACTGATGGTATGGTGATGGCCGATTTGGTGCGATATGTGGGTAATACAATAACCCTTTCGAAACGTGAAAGTAACTCGCTTCTTTCCAGTGCTTGAAGCAGGTTTGCGTTAAGTTGACCCACATCCAGTAACAGTATGTGTTTTTCTTGCGCCTCTGCAGGCAAGCAGTGTTGCAGTAAGTCGATAATGCCAATTGTAGTGTGCTCAGTAGCCCCCAGGTAATGTAAGCCAGGATAAAGCTGCTGCGTCTTCTTATCCAGCGGCATCAAACCATTAGCCCATGCCAGGCTGTAACGATAAAACGTGCCTTTACCCTCTTGGCTATCTACCAGCGCCTGGTGAAGGTGTAAACCTTGTTGAATTTGACCATCACTTCCTTGTTGCTGGTTGTGTTCTAATTGCGCTATCACGTCCTCATCTGCATCCACTAGCCATACCTGCTTAGCTAAGGCCGTATATTCATCAATATTAGGCGTCGGCCCACAGCCAATATGCACTAACGTATGGTAATTTTTTTCATGGTCTTTATTTGGCATCTGGCGTCTCAATAAAGTTGTTATTCAGCTTTCCATCGCCTACTTGTCAACATGTAACGAAGCGAGTTTTTTAGTCAATGCCTGCCACTGGTATTGATTCAACAACGGCTGAATAGTTGGCAATAAGCGCTCCATTTGTTGGGCTAGTGCCGGTTCGCTCATTCCTGTTTCACGTTGTTCCTGAAGGTAGCTCAGCACCCAAGTCGTAGATGTACAGCCTAAATGATGATGCAATGATTGCATGCCTTCCAGCATGACCTGGCTGCGCTGATTGTGCGTAATGGTCTCTTCATGCAATCGGCTATACGCCTGAACGTCAGGTAAAAAACCAATACGACCTTCAAATGCCTTGAAGGCTCTGAGCCAGTAATCAAAGTCAAAGCTGGCTGCCAAATGGGTATTCAGGTTACCTATTAGCATTGGCATGACGGCTTTGAAGAAAACGCAGGGCTGGCAAATAAAGCACCCTTGCTGAAAGGCATTAATACCTGGTACTGGATACGCTTTTAGATATTTAACTCCTCTTCTAGAGGTGTCTGGTAGCGTTGGATAACGACCCATCGTATCGCCGTAGCTATCGATATACTCACCTTCCCCATAGCACATCATCCATTGAGGGTGCTGCGTAAATGCTCTGACTACACGTGAGAGCGCACCAGGGGCATAGCAATCATCAGAATTTAGCCAGCCAACATAGGTGCCCCTGACTCGGCTCAGTGCTTTGTTGATTGCATCTGCCGGGCCTCGATCTGGCGCTGATTTCCAGCGCACACGTTTGTCTGCCCGGCTTTTGGCTTCCAATAGAGCAAGTGTGGCATCCGTTGAGCCACCATCCTGCACAATCACCTCCAGGTGCTTCCAGTCCTGCTCCAGAATGCTATCCAACGCGGCTTCGATAAAGCCACCTTGGTTGTAAGAAGGCATTACAATAGAAATAAGAGGTTGATTGCTCAAGGGCTACCTATTGGCTTTTGACTGGTGAATACGTTTCATATTGGTCGCCAGTGCCTCCCAGTCTGCCCAATCGCGGCTGATGTAGGCATTCTGATCTTTCAATGTTGACACGATATCAGGCAACTGCTGAATCAATGCTTGTATCAGTTGCTGATCTGCTGGCTTGACCTGTTTCCATACCCCGGTATCCATAGCATTGGGCAAGGCGAAACGCAGTTCCAGTTTGCGGCCATCTTCATTTTCACTTTCCGGAAACCAGTTTTCCAGCAGCTGATCTTCTTGCTCTGGTAACTCAAGTTTGGGTTGTTGGCCAAACTTGCCAGGTTGAACACCAGCACAGGAAAGCCGGAAGTGCCATTGATCTGCAATGGACGAACCAAAACTGGGGGCTTGCAAGGAAATCCAGACATGCTCGTAATCTGGGTTAACCTGTTCATGGCGCAATTGCACACTTTCAAATTCCAGTGATGGCGGGCGTTCATTACGCTTACGCTTGAATAACCCGGAAGATGCAGGCAACTGTGATTTTGACTGGTTATATTGTTGCTTAAGCTTTCTCTTTTGCTGCTTGAGCTGTGCCATTTCTTCGCTTAGCTTTTGGTGCTGTACAAAGTAATGTTCAAGCTCTTCCTGCACCTGATGCAGTTGAAGTAACAGCAGCTCGTTTTCCTGCTTTCCTTCATCCAGTTTCTGTTGATGATCCTGCAGCTGTTTCGAAAGTTTATCCCGTTCCTTGCTTAGCTGGTTGTTAGCTTGTTGCGTTTTGTTGAGCTGCTGTTTTGCCTGATCTCGCGCCTGGGTCAGCTGGCTGGCTTCAGCTCTTGCCTGTGCAAGCGCCTGCTCATTCTGTTTGCCTTTTGTGAATGTCGCTTCCAGTTCTTCCTGCACCTGATGCAGCTGAAGTAACAGCAGCTCGTTTTCCTGCTTTCCTTCATCCAGTTTCTGCTGATGATCCTGCAGCTGTTTCGAAAGGGCATCTCGCTCTTTGCTTAGCTGGTTGTTGGCTTGTTGCGTTTTGTTGAGCTGCTGCTTTGCCTGATCTTGCGCCTGGGTCAGCTGGCTAGCTTCAGCTCTTGCCTGTGCAAGCGACTGTTCATTCTGTTTGCTTTTTGTGAATGTCGCTTCCAGTTCTTCTTGCACCTGATGCAGCTGAAGTAACAGCAGCTCGTTTTCCTGCTGACTTTCTGCAAGGTGTTTTTCTGCTAGCTTTTGCTCTGGTGACGGCAACCGCTTGACTTCTTCTAGCTCACTTTGCAGCTGGCGTTTTTGCTGTTCCGCGTTTTTCAGGTGCTGATGCACTTCTTGTAGCTGATTCAGTAGCTGCGCGTTTTCCTGTTTTAACTGAGTTAGCTTTTGTCGCTCTGCTTCAGTCAGATCCTGTTCACAACGCCGCTGATAGTCTTTGAGTAAGCTGGAAAGTGAGATATCAGCACTCGATAGCAGATTGCCTTCTGTATCTTCCTGCGTATCAGGATCTACTAACGGGTATTGAGCCGCTTTCAACTCATCATTGAACGGTTGTATGGGCTTGCTATGTTCTTTAAATGCTTGAGTAGCAATATAGCGAGCTAGCGTAGCAGGTGCTTTGTGCTTATCTTGCCCGGATAGTGCAGGCAAACGGCCAGTATCTATATCAAGATGAAACTGCCAATGCTCGCCCAGTTTTTCTGCCAGGGCTTTTGGGTTGGCGGCAGCCTTTCTTGCTTCCATCAATATGCAACGCTCAGCGTTGGCCAGATAAAAACTTAGCAGTTTTTCATGTTCATCCTGCCACTCTTTCAGGTAGACATGCTCACTTTTGGGGTCTTCATCTTTCTCAGCCAGCAGTTGCTGGGCCAGATAATCTTCCGGGCTACAGGTTAGTAGCAGAAACTTGATATTGGGTTCAAAACCCGCCCAAAAATCCAGGGCTGAGGTTGTCTGCGTTTCTGCCCACCCCCACTGTTCGTGCTGTATATTGGCTAATAAAAGATCACCGGCCAGTTGTTCCCATAAGCGCCCTGGTTGCTTTCCCTGTTTAAAAGCCGAAGAAGTAATCTTATGCCATTCAGCCATTCCAATCGATGTTTCGCGTTCGATTGATTTAGCTGAGACTAACCCAGATGCAAACAGTTGAGCACTGACCAGATCAAATTCGGTGCTTGCCGCACCCGTTATGCATAGTATGTTCATTAAATTACCGCTGCGAAGGCTGCCGGTTTGGTTTAGGGCGTGTTGATTCTGCTAACTGATACTATCCGTATGCTAGCTTTCAGGTGTTCTTCCATAGCCATCTTCAAAACGTACGATATCGTCTTCGCCTAGGTAACTACCTGACTGCACTTCTATCAGCTGTAGAGGCACCTTGCCGGGGTTTTCAAGCCGGTGCGTTTCCCCCATGGGGATATAGGTTGACTCATTTTCTCTCAGCAGAAATTCTTTTTCACCACAAGTTACCAAAGCCGTGCCGCTGGCAACGATCCAATGCTCTGCTCTATGATAATGCATCTGCAAGGAAAGGCGCTCACCTGGATTAACGGTAATACGCTTGACTTGGTGGCGCTCTCCCAGATCAATCCCTCTGTAACAACCCCACGGGCGATGTACTGTGGTATGCAGATTGTGCTCTGCACGGCCTTCGGACTTAAGCTTTTCTACCAGCACTTTAACGTCTTGTGCATTGTTCCGGTCTGCAACTAGTACCGCATCATCTGTGGCAATGATAATCAGGTCATCAACGCCTGTGGTGGCCACCATGGCGTGTTCCGCGTAGATATAGCTGTTGCGGGTTTTATCCAGCAACACATCGCCACGGGTGACATTGCCGTTATTATCGTGCTCTTCAATTTCCCACAGGGCAGACCAGGCGCCTAGGTCACTCCAACCCATTTCCACCGGTACAACTGCCGCTTGTTCTGTGCGTTCCATAACGGCGTAGTCAATTGAATCTGAAGGTGAGGCAGCAAAGGCGTCAGCGTCCACACGGCAGAAAATAAGGTCTTGCTGGCTGCCTTCTAATGCGCTGGTGGCGGCAGTAAGCATATCGGGTTGGTACTTTGCCAGTACATCAAGATATGTTTTTGCACTGAACAGGAAGATACCGCTGTTCCAGGCATAGTCGCCTGAATCGAGGTATTGCTGGGCCGTGGCAAGATCCGGTTTCTCGACAAAACGTGAAACGCTGAAAACGCCTTCTGCATTGCCTTCTTGAGATTGCCAGGCGTCGCCGCGCTGAATGTAGCCGTAGCCTGTCTCCGGTGACGCTGGAGTGATACCAAATGTCACCAGGGCACCCTGTCGGGCGGCAACAGCCGCTTTCTCAACGGCTTGATGAAATGCTGTTTCATCCAGAATGACGTGATCAGACGGCATGACCAGCATTAATGCATCTGGGGTTGATTGGCTGAGGCGTAAGGCTGCTAAAGCAACTGCTGGAGCGGTGTTACGACCTATCGGCTCTAGAATGATATCGCTGGGCTCAATGTTGGCCAGGCGCAGTTGCTCGGCAATGATAAACCGATGCTCCTCATTGCAAACCAGCAGCGGTGCAGCGAAGTTATCGCCTTGTACACGCTGGGCGGTGGCTTGCAACATGGTTGTGCCGTCATCGCCATGCAGGGCCAGAAACTGTTTTGGATAGCCTGCGCGTGACATAGGCCATAGACGACTACCAGAACCACCAGAGAGAATCACCGGATGAATCATGTTTTGAACCTCTTCCCTTTTCAAGTTTATCTTAGACATTACGTTACTACTGAATATTGAATTTAGCTTGTATGTATTACCGCGTATCCCGCCCATGTGTCATTCCTGCGTGCTCTTAGCGGGAATCCATTGTAATTCAAGCACCCAGGCTTCAGTGGCAAGGTCAAAATGGATTCCCGATAACCCCACTCGGGAATGGCGGGGTTAGGGCCGCATTCTGGAATGACGGGTGTGGGGCGCTTCTGGAGTGGAAAGTGTAGCGTTGTTTCAGGAATGACGAGCCTCGTGCACTGAAGTCTCCATGATGGTTGATAGGCGATCTCTATAGATAGCACCACAATAATCAAGACCAAATTTTCGCAGATCCTCATCAGGATGCGTGTCGGAATTCTGGGAGTCTAATACACATTTATACATAAGCTTTGCAGCCTGCTGTTTATCAGGCTCAGCCCATTGTTGGCCTTCACCATAAAAGTACTCATCGGCACGAACAGGCACTAGCTTGTAATCAACCAGGTAGGTGTTTTCATCTGTGCAATATTCCATATTGCCTGAGAACCTTGTTGTGATTAGCGCTAACCCTAACCGCTTGGCTTCCGCTAACCCGCGTCCAAACCCTTCCGCGCGGTGTAGAGACACAAAACAATCACAACTTTTATATAGCGAAAGAACTTCTGATTTACGTAACTCGCCACTAATAAGCTGAATGCGTTTATCTTTCGTGATCAGCTTTGCCAACGCTTTCCAAGCTGAGTGCTTCGTATTTAAGTGGCTGACCTTGATCACTAGGCCAACACGTTTATTTGGTTGGTCTGCAAACGCATCCAAAAACGCTTCTACTGTTGCTATGGGGTTTTTTCGTGCCAGGGTGGAATTCATATCAAATGAAAACACAAAGAGATAAGCATCTTCTGGCAGGTTCCATTTTTGCCTGTCTGCCTGCACATTTTCAGCATCGATTGAAACAGGTAGCGGCATAGGCAGAACAGGTAAAGAACCAGCAGCTTCTGAGTAAGCATCGGCAGTATAGCGGCTGATTCCCCATAGCTCATCAACGAGATTCAGGGCGTGATGCCATGCCTTTGGCCATTCGGGCAGCTCCCATGGCCATAAGCCAATATTGTAATGCCCTTCCAGCCATTCCAAGCCTTTCTCTAATGTCATACGCGTCATTTCTATACCGGTCATGCAGAAAATACTGATGGCGTAATCAAATTTTTCAGAAAGCCATTTCTCTGCACTGGTATCACGCTGGCTGACATTGGCCCCCGGTTCAACGTTGATGATATTGAAGGGGATTTGTGCTTTTTGCAGTGCAGCCGCCAGCATGCGGACATCTTCACCAATTCCTAATTCGCCTCGTGCATAGCCAACGAGATTGACGCCGAATGGTTTGGTGATGTGTTTTTTCTCCGCCTTTATAGGTTTGGGTAACGGTGCCATCAATTTAGTAATTTGGCTTTGATTGGGCTTATTGGTTGGCAAGTGTCGCTTGACTTCATTGATCAGCCAGCTGATCTCATTGGCTTCAATTGGTAGCACGGAAGCTAATCTGGCAGTGTTTTGCAGGCGTGAAACTTTATATGGTGCAACTTTTTGTTGATGCTTATTTAAAGGCTCGTTCGGCTCAGAGGGTTTGTTTTGCCATTGAGCGGTAATATCGGCCACATTACTCAGAATTCTTTGTTCACCACCCGCTAATTGTGCGTCTTTGGGCAAAATCAGTTGCTGTGTGAAGCTATCGATATCACCGAAGGCTTGCTGTAGCGCGGCTAGCTGCCACGCCGGGCAATCGTCAAGTCCTGTCATCTGCCGCCCTTCACGGAAGTACCACCGGGCTGCACGATGTCGCATTTTAACGTTTCCCATTATCTGGGAGTGCCAATATTTACTTCTTGAAAACCCAGCAAGATACATGCCTACCGTGTAGCTTTTTTGCCAGGCACACTTTTTAAGATATGGCATCTCGACGGGTTGCATAAGCTCATGATTCCATTCCTCTATATCGCGTAACACCGAATATTGGCGACGCCCCAGGTAGGCACACCAGGCAAGGAAGCGGAGATAGGTTTCAGGGTTATTGTGCTGCAAAGGGAAACGTTGTTGTAACGCTGGACGTAGAAGCCATACTACCAACATGCCGGTATAAAGACGTGTAGGCAACACAAAGGGAAGGTCAACCGGTTGATGATAAGGATGTGTATCATGGAGCTGGGCTGAATCCACACTGTTCTCATTGTCCCTGTTTTCCCTGTCTGTCACTCACTGCCTCTCTTTATCGATATTAAATGGCTTGATAAACATGCGCTGCTGCAAAAGGTAACCCTTCAGCATCTTTCCGAGACACGCTTGGAACACTCTCTCTTACTAACGGCCATTCTATGGCCAATGTAGGATCATCCCAACGAATGCAGATTTCACTTTCAGGGTGGTAGTAATCAGTACACTTATACTGAAACTCGGCTTCTTTACTGGTTACATAAAAGCCGTGAGCAAAGCCTGGTGGGACCCAAAGTAACTGCTTGTTCTCTGCGCTTAGTATGGCACCTACCCACTGACCAAAGGTGGGGCTACTTTTGCGTAAGTCTACCGCCACATCAAACACTTCCCCCCGGGTCACGCGTACTAGCTTGCCTTGGGGCTTTTCAAGCTGGTAGTGCAGGCCGCGAAGCGTGCCTTGTATCGATTTGCTGTGATTGTCCTGCACAAATGTATAGGCACCACAATAAGCTTCAAACTCGCTTTGGCGAAACGTTTCCATAAAGAACCCGCGCTCATCGCCGAAGACTTGAGGAGTCATCAGCACCACATCTGATATAGCGAGTTTTTCGAAGTGCATAGCTGATAGGTTACGTAAGTTATTGATCAAAAAAATGAGAAATTTAACGCCTAGTTGCCACAAGGCCTTGAAGGTATTGACCGTACTGCGTTTTCGCTAGCTGTTCGGCGAGCTCAATCAGACGTTCATTGCTGATCCAGTGTTGCTGCCAGGCAATTTCTTCCAGGCAGGCAATTTTGAGCCCTTGGCGGCGCTCTATGGTCTGCACATACTGGCTGGCTTCCAACAAACTGTCGTGGGTACCGGTATCCAGCCAGGAAAAACCCCGGCCAAGACGCTCTACGCGCAAATCACCACGTTCAAGGTACGCGTTGTTGACGCTAGTGATTTCCAGCTCGCCACGGGCGGAGGGCTTGATCTGCCGGGCAATATCGATGACATCATTATCATAGAAATACAGGCCTGTTACCGCGTAAGGTGACTTAGGCTTTTCAGGTTTTTCCTCTATGGATACGGCGATACCGTCCTGGTCAAACTCTACGACACCAAAGCGTTGTGGATCTTTTACCTGATAACCAAAAATGGTGGCACCTTTTTCTTGCACCCGCGCACGTTTGAGCTGGTCAGAAAAATGCTGCCCGTGGAAGATGTTATCTCCCAGCACTAAGCACACAGGGCTATCGCCAATAAAATCTTCACCAATAAGGAACGCTTGCGCCAGACCATCCGGGCTTGGCTGCTCGGCATATTCAAAATGCACGCCAAAATCACTGCCATCACCTAGTAGCGCTTTGTATTGGGGAAGATCCTGCGGCGTTGAAATCACCAATATTTCCTGTATACCCGCCAGCATCAGTACTGAAATCGGATAGTAGATCATCGGCTTATCATAAATTGGCAGTAGCTGCTTGGAGACACCGCGGGTGATGGGGTGTAACCTTGTGCCCGAGCCCCCGGCCAGGATAATGCCTTTTCTTTGTGAGTTTTGGCTCATAGTGGGCTCTTTCATTGGTTTAGCTAAGGGTTTTCATTTTTAGCCACGGACACTCACGGAAAACACGGACAAAGTCAAAAGCAACAACTCAATAACAAATAAATGGTTTTGTCCGTGTCGTCCGTGGCGAATAACGTTTTTTTAATTACTGAGATGTTCTTTAAGCGTTAATGCTAGCTGGCTTTGCCAGATGGGCATGGTGATGCCTAGTGCGCTTTCTAATTTGCCTAGCGCCATGCGTGAGTTCAGCGGGCGCTGGGCGGGAGTTGGGTAGTCAACCGTAGGGATGCCTGCGGTGCCTTCGGGGGTAATCGCGAGGGCATCCCCTGCTTCACGGGCGTAGCTGAAAATTTCGCTGGCGAAGCCTTGCCAGCTGGTTTCACCTCTGGGGGCAAGATGATAAATCCCTGAGGGAATGTGCAGAGTGAGGGTTGAATCGTTAAGCGCACACCCTAATGCCGTTACCTGAGCGATTAGCCGAGCGGGGGTGGGCGCGCCGATTTGATCATTGACGATGCTTAGCGCTTCCCGCTCGCGGCCCAGGCGTAGCATGGTTTTCATAAAGTTGTTGCCACGGGCGGCGTATACCCAGCTGGTGCGAAAAACCAGGTGGCTGGCACCGCTGTTAACCACCGCTTCGTCCCCTTCTAGCTTGGTTTGGCCGTACACGCTTAACGGGCCAGTGGGACTGTCTTCTTGCCAGGGGGTTTCGCCGTTGCCTGGGTAAACGTAGTCCGTTGAGTAGTGCACCAGGGGAATGCCCTGCTTCGCTGCATATTCCGCTAATTGCGCGGGTAGCTCGGCATTTAGGCGTTTAGCCTGCTGTGGCTCGCTTTCGGCTTTATCCACTGCTGTATAGGCCGCCGCATTGAGGATTAAGCCAGGCTGGTGTTTGGCAAGGTAAGCTTCTACTGCATCGGCGTTGGTTAAATCGAGCTCTTGGCGTGTCGGGGCCAGGATAGTACCGAAAGGGGCAAATTGGCGCTGTAGCTCAAAGCCAACCTGGCCATTACCGCCAGTGATGAAGATGTTCATGAAATACTACCCAGTCGTTGGCCTTGGTAGCTGCCGTCTTGCACTCGTTTCCACCAGGTTTCGTTGGCGAGGTACCACTGCACGGTTTTGCGTAGGCCGGTTTCGAAGGTTTCTTCTGGCGCCCAGCCGAGTTCTCGTTCAATTTTGCTGGCATCAATGGCATAGCGTACATCGTGGCCGGGGCGGTCGGTCACGAAGGTGATGAGCTCACGGTACGACTGCTCTTGTGGCACTAGTTCTTGAAGCAGGTCGCACAGTGTTTCAACAACGGTAAGGTTGGCTTTTTCGTTATGCCCACCGATGTTGTAGGTTTCGCCGATTTCGCCTTCTGTGGCCACTTTGATTAAGGCGCGGGCGTGGTCTTCTACATAAAGCCAGTCGCGGATCTGTTGGCCGTCGCCGTATACCGGGAGTGGTTTACCGGCCAGGGCGTTGAGAATCATCAACGGGATCAGTTTTTCCGGGAAATGGTACGGGCCGTAATTATTTGAGCAGTTGGTTACCAGCGTGGGCAGGCCGTAAGTACGCTGCCAGGCGCGCACTAAGTGATCAGAGCTGGCCTTGCTGGCCGAATATGGCGAGCTAGGGGCGTAGGATGTTTCTTCGGTGAATAGGTCGTCGGTGCCTTCCAAATCGCCATACACTTCATCTGTACTGATGTGATGGAATCGAAATGCATCACGACGCTCACCTTCCAGGCTATTCCAGTAACTACGTGCCGCCTCTAGCAGTACTGCGGTGCCAACTACGTTGGTTTGGATAAACTCGGCGGGGCCATCAATGGAGCGGTCTACATGGCTCTCGGCAGCCAAGTGCATAACGACATCGGGTTGGTGCTGTTCAAACAGTTGTTGCATGGCGGGTGCATCGCAAATGTCGGCCTGCACAAAGGCATAACGCTCACTGGTTTCAACATTGACAAGCGATTCTAAATTCCCTGCATAGGTGAGCTTGTCTACATTCACCACACGGTGGGTAGAGTTTTGGATAAGCTCACGCACGACCGCTGAACCAATAAAGCCAGCGCCGCCGGTAATTAGGAAAGTTTTGTTCGCCATGTATTACATCCTTGAGTTTGCTATTCAGTTTGTTCAGCAGCGGTGTTGGAGCCGCCCTGCTCTTGCTTGAGTGCTTCTAGGTGACGTTGGGCGTTAGCTACTTGCTGTTGCCGCTTGGGGATGTCATCACGAATATGTTTACGGTAGATAGGCAGTAAATTTTGTTGGTTAGCGATTTTTAATGCTCTTTGCGCCTCCGCCAACTTGCTTTTTGCTTGCTGTAGGTGTTTGTCTGCTTCGGGAATGTTGCTGGGCAAACTGTCAAACCGCTTGGGCTTATGCGCTGCCTTGGGCTTAGTGACCTCTTTGCCACTATCAACGTCTGCGTGATAGGCCTTGATCGCTGCATTAATATCGTCATGCCAGTAGGCGCGGCCCTCTTTTAGATACAGCCCTGCTTGGCAGAGGTCTTTAAGAATGCCTTCCGAGTGGGAAACCATAATCAGTGAGGCTTTACCAATTCGCTCTTTAAATAAGGCTTGTGCTTTGGCTTTGAAAGCACGGTCGCCTACGGCGGTGGCTTCATCCGAGATATAAACATCAAAATCGAAGGAGAGGGAAAGCCCAAACGAAAGCCGTGCGCGCATCCCTGATGAATAGGTACGTACAGGCTCATCAAAGGCTTTGCCAATTTCGGCGAACTCTTCAACAAACTGGATGACCCGTTTTACTTCTTTTGAACCACTACCTTGTGTACGGGCGACGAACTTGACGTTTTGCCGCCCGGTCATGTTGTTTTGCATGCCGCCAGCCAGCCCCACCGGCCAGGAAACGCGGCTGCGGCGGATGACTTCGCCGCGTTCGGGTTTGTCCATCCCGGCGATCAGTTTGAGCAGCGTGGATTTACCCGCGCCGTTGGCACCAATCAACCCCACGCTCACCCCCGTGGGGATCGTGAGGTTAATGTCTTTGAGCACCCAATCGCTGCCGTGGTGGTTGTGGTAGCGTTTGTAGAGGTTGTTTATTTCGATCATTTGGTAGTGGTTGCCGATGGTGTTTCGATGCGGTTTGGTGGCGTTTCAACATTCCGTGGCGTAAAGGGCCGCCGCCGCGGGTAATTGCACGCTTTCGAGGTTGGCGATGTTCGTAGCGCGGCGTAAGCGGAGCGCACCCGCGAAGCACCCCGTTAGGGGTGCTGGTGAGGCCAGTGAGGTTTGCTCGGTTACTGTGGCTTGATCGGGGCGGCTAGGGCCGCCCTTCGCGGGTGCCTCTTTCGCTCGTTGCTCTCGCTCTTTCGTTACGCCGCGCTACGGGGTGGTGGCTCGCTTGACTATTACGTTGTGCAACGGGGTTGCACGCTTTCGAGGTTGGCGGTGTTCGTAGCGCGGTGTAAGCGGAGCGCACCCGCGAAGCACCCCGTGAGGGGTGCCGGTGAGGCCAGTGAGGTCTGCTCGATCACTGTGGCTTAATCGGGGCGGCTAGGGCCGCCCTTCGCGGGTGCCTCTTTCGCTCGTTGCTCTCGCTCTTTCGTTACGCCGCGCTACGGGGTGGTGGCTCGCTTGACTATTACGTTGTGCAACGGGGTTGCACGCTTTCGAGGTTGGCGGTGTTTCGTAGCGCGGCGTAAGCGGAGCGCACCCGCGAAGCACCCCGTGAGGGGTGCTGGTGAGGCCAGTGAGATTTGCTTGATCACTGTGGCTTGATCGGGGCGGCTGGCGCCGCCCTTCGCGGGTGCCTCTTTCGCTCGTTGCTCTCGCTCTTTCGTTACGCCGCGCTACGGGGTGGCTCGCTTGACCATTACGTTGTGCAACGGGGTTGCACGCTTTCGAGGTTGGCGGTGTTTCGTAGCGCGGCGTAAGCGGAGCGCACCCGCGAAGCACCCCGTGAGGGGTGCCGATGAGGCCAATGAGCTTTGCTCGATCACTGTGGCTTGATCGGGGCGGCTGGCGCCGCCCTTCGCGCCGGGCCGCCGCTGCGGGTGCCTCTTTCGCTCGTGACCTCGCTCTTTCGTTACGCCGCGCTACGGGGTGTTTGCCGCCTTTCGAGGTGTTGCCGCCATTCGAGGTGTTGCCGCCTTTCGCGGTGTTGCCGCGCTTGATCGTTATGCAGTGAACTGGGGGTGGTTCTATTCACCATTCATCACTGTCACACCCTTTCCTTTTCGGGCGTACATCGCTTCCAGCTCTCGTTTGAGTGCGCTGCGGGCGGTTTGTTCGCCGTGCACCAGGTGGATGGTGTGGGGCCAGCGGCGCATGCGTTTGACGAAGTTGAGCAGGTCTTTCTGGTCGGCGTGGGCGGAGTAGCCGCTGATGCTGCTAACCCCTGCTTTGATGTCGTACCGCTCGCCGTCGATGTTTACCCAGCCGCCTTGTGGGCCGTATTGCTGAATATCCCGCCCTGGTGTGCCTGCGCCTTGGTAGCCCACAAACAGTACTTGGTGGCGTTCGTCGCCGAGCATGGCTTTGAGGTAGTTCATAATGCGCCCGCCTGCGCACATGCCGCTGGCGGCAATCACTACTGCCGGTCTACCCGTTTTAGCCAAGTACTCTACGGTTTGTTCATGCTCGGCGTGGCTATCCACCGTGTAGAGATTGGCAAAGTTGAGCGGGTGACGGCCACTGCGCAGGCGGCGTTGGGCTTCGTCGTCCCAGTAGGGTTTCAGCTCGCGGTATACCTGGGTAAAGCGGGCGGCCAGCGGCGAATCGACGATGATCTCCAGCGTTTGCCATAGGCTTTTGGGCAGCCCGCGTTTGGCGTTGCGCTCGGCTTCGTAAATGATGCCTTCCAGCTCGTAGAGCAGCTCTTGGGTTCGGCCAATGCTGAAAGCGGGCACCATGACCGTGCCGCCGTTAGTGAGCGCTTGCTCGATGGCCTGTTTCAGCGTGGCGCGGCGCTGGCGGCGGTCAGGGTGCTGGCGGTCGCCGTAGGTGCTTTCGAGTACCAATTGTTCGCAGCCGTAGGGCGATTGGGGCGCGGGCAGTAGCGGTGCGTAGGGGGCGCCTAAATCGCCGCTGAATATGACCCGTTCCTTTTCACCATTGGGGTACTGGTGGGCGACTTCTACGTAGCTGGAACCGAGAATGTGCCCTGCCCGCTTGAGTTTTACCCGTGTGGTGATGCTGCCTTGTTCGGTTTTTTCAACCACGGTGTGCCATTTGCCGTAGGGCACGCTGACGATTTGGCTTTCTAGCTGCTGCTGGAAACGCTCGATGAGTTGGGCGTTGCGGGTGAAGCCGATTTTTAGAGCGTCTTCAATCACCAGGGGCAGAAGTTTGGCCGAAGGAATGGAGCAAATGATTGGCCCTTTGAACCCGGCAGCCAGTAGGTAAGGCAAGCGGCCTACGTGGTCGATATGTACGTGGGTGATGACCAGCGCTTTTACAGTGCTGATATCGAATTCGATTTGAAGCTGATCGAAGGCGTCTTCTGTTGCGTCTTCGCCTTGGAATAGCCCGCAGTCGATCAGCAGTGAATGTTCGCTATCGAGGGTGAGCTGGTGGCAGCTTCCGGTGACGCCTTTGGCTCCGCCGTGGTGGGTGATGTTGAGCATTGAATTCCTTTTCGTGCTTTCTTTCAGTGCTGTGGCGCGGCCGTCGCGGGCTGAAGCCCCCTCCCACAAGAGCTAGTTGCTTGGATGGGCTACTGAGCTTGCTGTGGGAGGCCAATTTATTGGGCGATTGCTTGAGCGGGCTAGGTGCGGTGGCGTGATCGGGGCGGCTAGCGCCGCCCTTCGCGGGTGCCTCTTTCGCTCGTTGCTCTCGCTCTTTCGTTACGCCGCGCTACGGGTTTGGTGCCGCCATTCGAGGTGTTGACGCGATTGATCGTTATGACGCGATACGAGATCTCTGCAAGCTTCTTAACGTTGGCGGTGTTTACGTAGCGCGGCGTAAGCGGAGCACACCCGCGAAGCACCCC
>Ga0209644_1000078_pt1 | contig 48119 bp, 43 predicted proteins | sample ETNvirome_2_1000_FD_184069 | JGI IMG/M metagenome (GOLD analysis project Ga0209644, IMG submission 184069) | Marine viral communities from the Pacific Ocean - ETNP_2_1000 (SPAdes) (version 2) | ecosystem: Environmental > Aquatic > Marine > Oceanic | place: Pacific Ocean | collected 2013-06-22 | reverse complement strand
TCTCCTAAAGGGCCCAGCGAGACCAGCTGGTTGATAGGCACGGTGTGGAAGCGCTGCAAGGCGTTGAGCTAACGTGTACTAATGGCCCGTGAGGCTTGACCCTATAACACCCAAGGGGTCTGGTCGCGATGATAACGAACGAGTGTGAACGCACTCAAAACACCGGATACGCATCCGCCAGCCAAGGCGCTGACGGAAAGAGACGATCACACAACACGTCACGAACACATCGGCATGATATGCATTACCCGTTACGCCTGACGACCATAGCAAGCGTGAACCACCTGATCCCTTGCCGAACTCAGCAGTGAAACCGCTTAGCGCCGATGGTAGTGTGGGGTCTCCCCATGCGAGAGTAGGTCATCGTCAGGCACTTATACCGCAAAGAACCCAGCCAAACGGCTGGGTTTTTTGTTGCGCCGAAGAAAATTGCCGAAAAGATCAAGTGAAATAAAAACCCAGCCATATGGCTGGGTTTTTGCATTTAAGCACTCAGAGAACTGGATAATCCATTAACCGGAGAGTGACTCTAGGGCTTCAATGAAGCTATCCATCTCATCGTCGGTGCCGATGGAAATACGCAGGAAGTTGTTGAGTAGGTTGGTATTGAAGTGGCGTACCAAAATGCCTCGCTCCCGAAGGCCCGCAAACAGCTGCGCACCGGCAAAGTCAGGGTGCTGAGCCAGCAGGAAGTTGGCTTTTGAGGGCAGTACCTCAAAGCCCAGCCCTTCCAGCCGTTGGCGGGTTCGCTCACGGGTAGTAATGACGTTGTCCCGGCAGGCGTTGAAGTGCTGGGTATCTTTCAGTGCCTCAATACCGACCACACTGGCTAGGCTATCGACCGGATAGGAGTTAAACGAATCTTTTACCCGCTGTAAGCCTTCGATTAGCTCAGGGGAGCCAATCGCGTAGCCTAGACGTAAGCCCGCCAGACTGCGTGACTTGGAAAAGGTACCGGTGACCAGCAGGTTCGGATAACGCTCGACCAGTGCCACCGTGCTCTCTGCGCCAAAATCGACGTAGGCTTCATCGATCAACACCACGCGATCCGCCACACGTTTCAGCAGTGCTTCGATGCTCTCAAGGGAGTGAGCGTGGCCAGTAGGCGCATTGGGGTTGGCAAAAATCACCCCGCTACGTTCGGAATCGTTGGCAAGCGCATCCAGGTCGACTTCCCATTGATTGTTAAGCGGATGCTTGCGCAGTTCCACGCCATACAGGTTGGCATACACCGGGTAGAAGCTGTAAGTAATCGACGGTACATCCAGCGGTGCCCCATGGCAGAAGAACGCCTGGAACGCGAACGCCAGCACTTCGTCAGAACCATTGCCAACAAAGGTTTCTGCTACGCTTACACCATACGTGTCTGCCAAGGTTTCACGCAGGGCCAAGGACGTCGGATCAGGATAGAGACGCAAATGATCAACTGCATAGTTGCGTAGTGCCTCGCTGACACCAGGGGCAGGTGGGTACGGGTTCTCGTTTGTATTGAGTTTGATAACGCGTTCACGGGGCTGCTCGCCTGGCACGTAAGGGGTAAGCTCCCTAACGGCTGGGCTCCAATATTGGCTCATAAGGGTAACCTGATTATCCTAGCGGTAATGGCACCATGGTCGCCTGATGGCCGCTAGAGCGCAAGCATTCCCATGCAGGCTAGGTGAGAACTTACTTCTACGTCAGAGGGGGTGGGCGTCGCACCTTGTAGCGGTTATGCTGTCATAAGCGCGCGAAAGAAATGTATGTCCAACACGATAAGGAGACACCCAATGCAATTCAGGAGTTTGCTAGCCGGTTCGGCTATGTTGGCACTGTTGGCGGGCTGCGCAGCTGGCCCAACGGATCAGCGCGAAGATGCAGGCATGACCGCATCACAGGCTAACTACCAAGGCACTCTGCCTTGCCGTAACTGTGACGGCATTGACCTGGATGTAACGTTGGTGGGAGAAGAGATGAGCGCCCCGGAAGAGCGGACGTTCACGCTGGATGCGACTTACCGTAATCACCCCCAGACTCCGCCGGATGAAAACTATGCCGGTAACTGGGAAGTGCTGACTGGTACGCCCTCTGACCCCGATGCCACGGTATATGAGCTAACGCCGAACGGCGACGGCCAAATCTACTACTTCCAGCGTATTGATGAACGTACCCTGGAGCTAATCGACCCTGAGCGCCGCCGTTTCGAAAATGGCGAGATGCTGCAGTTACAGCGTCAGTAATCCAATACGCGACGCTCAAAGGCGGCCACTGGCCGCCTTTTGCATTTCTGCCCACTATATCAACGTGGCGCGATAGACAGGAGCAACAAGGCGGTGGCAAAAGCAAAAAGTGCCTTTGTCTGTACTGAATGTGGTGCAGAGTATCGTAAATGGCAGGGCCAGTGTACGAGCTGCCAAGAGTGGAACACGCTAACGGAGGTCAAGCTGGCAAGCGCTCGGCCCGGTAGCGGCACCACTACCGGGCGCACCGGGTACGCAGGCGATCTATCACGAGATGTAGTCGACCTCAGTAATGTCGATTTAAGCGAGGTGCCAAGGCTTAGCTCCACCTTTGCAGAGTTTGACCGCGTGCTAGGCGGCGGCTTGGTGCCGGGTTCCGCCGTTTTACTGGGTGGCAACCCAGGGGCTGGTAAATCGACGCTGCTGCTGCAAACCGCCTGCAAGCTTGCCCAGCAGCGGCGTATTCTCTACGTCACGGGGGAGGAGTCGCTTTCCCAGGTGGCTATGCGCGCCCACCGCCTGCAGCTACCCACTAACGGGCTGAAGATGCTAGCGGAAACCAGCGTAGAGACCATTCTAGCGGTGGCCGAGCGGGAGAAGCCGGAAATATTGGTCATCGACTCCATTCAGACCATGCACTTGGAAGATATCAGTTCTGCCCCTGGCGGCGTTGCCCAGGTACGCGAATCCGCTGCCGCGCTTACCCGCTTTGCCAAGCAGACTAATACCGTGCTGCTGCTGGTGGGCCACGTCACCAAGGATGGCACCCTTGCGGGTCCCAAAGTGCTAGAGCATATGATTGACGCCTCGCTGCTGCTGGAAGGCGGTGCCGACTCCCGCTTTCGGACGCTGCGTGGGCAGAAGAACCGCTTTGGCGCGGTCAATGAGTTGGGCGTATTCGCCATGCTGGAGCAGGGGCTGAAAGAGGTGAAAAACCCCAGCGCGATATTTCTTTCGCGTCAAGAGGAGCAAGCGCCGGGCAGTCTCGTCATGGTGGTGTGGGAAGGTACGCGACCCATATTGGTAGAGGTCCAAGCGCTGGTGGACGAGTCGGCACTAGGTAACCCGCGCCGCGTTGCCGTGGGGGTAGATCAAAACCGCCTCGCCATGCTATTAGCCGTTCTTAACCGTCACGGCGGACTGTTTACCGGCGATCAGGATGTATTTCTTAACGTGGTGGGCGGTGTCAAAGTGCTGGAAACCAGCGCCGACCTTGCCGTGCTGCTGGCGGTGGTTTCCAGTCTGCAGAACCGGGCTCTGCCCAAAGAGCTGGTCGTGTTTGGTGAAGTGGGCCTGTCTGGCGAGATACGCCCGGTACCCAGCGGCCAAGAGCGTATTGCAGAAGCCGCCAAACACGGCTTTTTACGCGCCATCGTGCCCCGTGCCAATGCGCCCAAGCAGGCGCCGAAAGGAATGGAAGTAATCCCCGTGGATAAATTGAGCGATGCTCTGGAAGCGCTGTAACCTCAGCTATGCTTATCATAAGGGCAGCTAAAGCCAAGGGTAGCGCGCTGCCCGTCATGGATGAAGCCCACTGGCAGTGGCTCTGCGACCCGCAAACTTCTGGCGGGCTGCTGATTAACGTAGACCCCGCATGGGAAGATGACGTTGAGCGTATTGGTCGTGAGTACGACCTAACGTTGGAGCCGTTCGGTACCCTAAAAGCACCCCAGGGAGACGCTAAAATCGAGGTTATTGGATGACCCTGCCGGGGGCGGTCAACCTACCGCTGATGGTGGATGAAGAGCGCCACCAGGTAGGCATTGCCTACAAGCAGCAGGGCCAGCACCCGGATGCGATTATCTACTGCTTTCGCGGCGGTCTGCGCTCGCAAATTGCCCAGCAGTGGCTTGTCGATGCAGGGCTTCATCGCCCGCATTGAAGGCGGCTGGAAAGCGCAGCGCCAGCAGCTCTGCCAACGGATTGACGAAGCCGCGGCGGCAGGTGGTGGGGGTTAAGCGTGTTTCAGCCACTGGGTCATGACGCGATCTAACAGCGGTGCCAAGCGCTGAAAGCGCGTGGGGTCTTCCAGTATATGCTCATCGGTTTGCACAAAGTGCCCGCTGGAAGGGCTTTTCGCCGTGGGCCGCTCGTTGGCGTTCAGCAGCGGTGCTACGCTGGCCTGGGTCGTTTCAAAGTGGCATAGCAGGCCCGCCACGCGGCCTGCGTCCCAGCTAAACCCTTGCAGCGGGGAGGCGGCACTGCCGCCTAATGGTAGCGCGCCATCGGGTAGGCTAAACACCAGGCGGTGCCACATAAAGGCCTCAAACTGCTCGGGTAGGTCGAAGGTGCTTTCCGAGGCTAGAGTGACGGTATGCCAGCCGGTTTCGGGGTAGGTGCCAGGGGCGACGACCGCCTCAAGCGCTTCCGCGATCCATAGCGCCCCTAGACCAATGCCCAGAATAGGTTTTTGGCCGTCCAAGTAGCGATTGATCAGTTTGCGCTCCGCTTTATGCCAAGCGGGCGGTTCGCTCAACAGGGCTTCGGGGCCATCTAGCACGATGAGCGCATCGCACTCCCCAGGGCGAGGCGTGAGTTCGCCCGCGTAGAGGTGAAAAACGGTGTAACTATGGCCCATACTCTCAAGCCAGTCGGTCAGACGGGCGGGGCCATGGTCAGGGCCGTGCTGTAGCAGATGAATATGCATGGTAATCTCCTCGCCGGCCGAGCACATCAAACGCCGCGGGGGTCGCCCGCCGCGTGGGTGCGACGATAACGCATCGCGTTCATTTCACCAACTCAGTTTCACAGACTCAGTTTCATAGACTCAGTTTCACAAACATAGTGACCCAGGAAATCAGCATGGTGGCTAAACCCCAAGGATTTTATCAGCGGCTTCAACTGCTTCCGCTGCCCGCCCAGCAAGCATTTATGGCAGCGCTGTGCGAGCGGCTGTTACCCAACTACGCCCTTTATGAGCAAACCAGCGGCCATGGCGATGGGCACACCCTGCGCACTGTGCTGAATCTTGTATGGGAGCGCCTTAGCGTACCCAACGCCAGTATCGACTTTGCCCGTCAGGCGGAAAAGCTGGCCGAATGCGAGCCGCCGGAGGGCGATGAGAGTTTCGGCGCACGTCGGGCGCTGGATGCGGTCGTGTCAATCTCTGCGTTACTCGATACGCTGCAAGGCGAATCCCCCGAAGCCGTGCTGGATGTCAGCCGCACCTCGCGGGCTGGTGTACGGGCGTTCATCGAACTCACCGAAGGGGAAGTGGACGCTCAAGCATTGGCGCTGATCATTCGCGACCATCCGCTGATGGAAGACGAAAACGACTTCCAAGATGCGGTTCTGGAAGCGGTCAGCGGGTCGATCAATAAAACAACACTCAAAGAGATTCGCACGCTTGGGCGCAATAACGGCATTAGTAATTTGGGGCTAACACTGGATGAGGAAGCCGGGGCAGAGTAACTGCCCCAGCCTAAAACGTCGCGCGGCTTATAAACGCATTTCGATGCCGCGCTCGGCCATATAGCGTTTTGCTTCTGGAATGGTGTACTCGCCAAAGTGGAAGATACTCGCGGCCAGTACCGCATCGGCACCGCCTTTCAGCACGCCATCCACCAAATGATCTAAATTGCCGACGCCGCCGGAAGCAATCACCGGCACACTCACCGCCTCAGAAATGGCATGGGTGACACCCAGATCAAAGCCAACCTTAGTGCCGTCACGATCCATGCTGGTGAGCAGCAGCTCGCCTGCGCCAAACTCGACCATTTTCTTGGCCCACTCCACCGCATCCAGGCCGGTGGGGCGACGGCCGCCGTGGGTGAAAATCTCCCAGCGGTCGGGCTCGCCTTCTTGAGACACTTTTTTAGCGTCAATCGCCACCACAATGCACTGGCTGCCAAAACGCTCGGCGGCTTCACGTACAAATTCGGGGTTGGTAACCGCAGCGGTGTTGATCGAGACCTTATCCGCCCCAGCGTTCAGCATGGTGCGGATATCGTCGCAGGTACGAATGCCGCCGCCGACGGTTAAGGGAATAAACACCTCGCCTGCAATCCGCTCGACCATATCCACCGTGGTGGCGCGGTCTTCGTGGCTGGCGGTGATATCGAGAAAGGTGATCTCGTCGGCACCCTGCTGGTTGTAGCGCTGGGCGATCTCTACCGGGTCGCCCGCGTCACGAATACCCACAAAGTTGACGCCTTTCACTACGCGCCCGGCATCCACATCCAGGCAGGGGATAATGCGTTTGGCTAAGCTCATTCGCTACCTCCACTCAACTGATCGCTTAAGCGCTGGGCTTCAGCGACATCCAGGCTGCCTTCGTAAATCGCCCGTCCGGTAATTGCGCCCAAAATGCCGCTATCGGCGACATCGCACAGGGCACGAATATCGTCCAGATTGGTTACGCCGCCGGAGGCGATCACCGGCAGGCCGCCTTCGCGGGCCAGTGCGGCGGTGGCTTCCACATTGACACCCTGCATCATGCCGTCGCGGGCAATATCGGTGTACACAATGCTGGAAACACCGTCGTTAGCGAAGCGCTTGGCAAGCTCGGTAGCTTTGACGGTGGAGACTTCTGCCCAGCCATCGGTGGCCACATAGCCATCTTTGGCATCCAGGCCAACAATAATGTGGCCAGGGAAGGCGCGGCACATTTCACCCACAAACTCAGGCTCTTTGACCGCTTTGGTACCGATGATCACGTAAGAAACACCGGCGCTGAGGTAGTGTTCAATCGTCTCTGCCGAGCGGATGCCACCGCCAATTTGAATCGGCAGGTTCGGGTAAGCGCGGGCAATGGCGGTGACCGCCTCACCGTTCACCGGCTTGCCTTCAAAGGCACCGTTCAAATCCACTAGGTGCAAACGGCGCGCGCCTGCTTCTACCCAGCGCGCGGCCATGGCCACCGGGTCGTCGCCGTAGGAGGTCGCATCGTCCATGCGGCCCTGCTTTAAGCGCACACACTGGCCGTCTTTGAGATCGATCGCGGGAATTACCAACATAGTGAAACCTCTCAGGGCGTCCAGGTGACAAAATTTTCCAGCAGGCGCAGGCCCGCACGGGAGCTTTTTTCCGGGTGGAACTGCACGGCAAAGGTGGCATCGCGGCCAATCGCCACGTGAGCGCTCACACTGCCGTACTGGGTGGTGCCGAATACCTGGGCATCGTCGGCGGCATTGACGTAATAGCTGTGCACGAAATAGAAGTGCTCATGATTATCGATGCCTGCCCAGAGCGGGTGGTCGTGGTGTTGATTCACCAGGTTCCAACCCATGTGCGGTACTTTCAAGCGCTGCTCTTGCGCGTCGCGCATATTGGCCGGGAAGCGGTCTACGCTGCCTTGGAAAAACCCCAAACAGTCCACGCCGCCATTCTCTTCGCTGCGCTCCATCAGCATCTGCTGGCCCACGCAAATGCCCAGCAGCGGTTTGGCTTGGCGGGTTAACACGTCATCCACTAGGCCGCGCAGTTCGGTGCGTTCGAGTTCGCCAACGCAGTCACGAATCGCCCCTTGGCCCGGCAGCACTAGACGGGTAGCGCCCAGAATACGCCGTGGGTCGCGGGTGATGATCACATTCTCATGGGTGACGTGCTCAAGCGCTTTAGCCACGGAGTGTAGGTTGCCCATTCCATAATCGATTACCGCAATGGTCATGAAGCGCTCCTTAAGGTCGTGGGCGATAGATTCGTAGGCGAGAGGCGTGCCGTTACGCCGCTAACCGCAACGATCGGCATTATAAGCTGCCTTTGGTAGAGGGCATTTGCCCAGCCATGCGCGGGTCTTCCGCAACGGCCATACGCAGTGCGCGGCCAAAGGCTTTGAAAATGGTTTCGGCCTGATGGTGAGCATTAAAGCCTTTTACGTTGTCGATATGCAGCGTCACTCGAGCATGGTTCACAAAGCCTTGGAAAAATTCCCAGAACAGCTGCGTATCCATACTGCCAATGGTATCGCGGGTGAACTCGACATTCATATAAAGGCCGGGGCGGCCGGAGAAATCAATCACTACCCGAGAGAGCGCCTCATCCAGCGGCACATAAGCGTGGCCGTAGCGGTAGATGCCGCGCTTATCGCCAATGGCCTCGTTGAATGCCTGGCCCAGGGTGATGCCCAAATCTTCAACGGTGTGGTGGTCGTCGATATGCAGGTCGCCTTTGGCATGAATATCGAGATCTACCATCCCATGCCGAGCCACTTGATCCAGCATGTGGTCTAGAAACGGAACGCCAGTTTCACAGTTCAAGCGGCCTTCGCCGTCAAGGTTGACGCTGACCGTAATCTGCGTTTCGTTGGTGTCACGGCTTACCGTGGCAATACGCGCTGACATGTTGCATCTCCTGCGCCGGGGCGCACTCTGAGGAATAATCGGCGGGCAGCAACTGCGGCCAAAACAACCATTATAGAGAATCGGCGCCCCCATCCGCTACAATGCGGGGAATGTCGCCGCTGTTTGCGGCGCTAACATAGCAGCCTAGCTGCGTTGGCAACGAGGATTTCACCATGCCGGTGACACTGCAATATGTCGACCAGGCCCGTTGGGAAGCAGAAGAGCAGGTGCGCATCGACTTAGTGCGCATATATGAAGACGCGCCCCAAGAGCGCATGCCCACTCCCACGGTTTTGCCATTTATCGAACAGCATTTAAAGGAACAGCAATTTTTTGCCTGTGCCCACTTCAATGACCGCCTGTTAGGCGCGGTGGCGGTGCAAGAAGCCGACGACCGCGCCTGGTGGCTGTCTGAGCTATGCGTGCGTAAAACTACGCGTCGTCGCGGTGTCGGCTCACGGCTGATGGCGCTAGTGGGCGAGCAAGCCAAGCAAGATGGCCGCGTACTGCGTATTGCTACCACCACTCTGCCGCTGGCAGACCGAGTACTGCTATCGAAATTAGGCTTTCGACCCGTTGCCGAGACCTCGTCTTCTGCCCCGGACCTGCCGGCGACCAGTGATTTTGTTGAGCTAGACCCACAAGGAAAAGGGTAATGAAACAGCTATTACGTATTTTGCTGGCCGCCATAGGCATTTTAGCCATTGTGGCAGTGGCCGCCGTGGTGTACGTCACCACCTTTTTAGACCCAGAAGACTTCAAACCACGCTTAACCGCTGTGGTCGAGGAGCAAACCGGCCTGAACTTAGCTCTGGAAGGCCCGATTACCTGGTCGTTTTACCCTCGTATTGGTGTCAGCGTTGAGCAGGCGCGCGCCTGGCTGCCTGATCAAGCACAAGATGAAACCGCCTTCGCCGCCATTAACCGTGCTGAAGTGAGCGTTGCCTTTGCTCCGCTGCTGCGCGGAGAGATTGCCGTGGATGGCCTGACGCTGGATGGCATGCGCCTCAATTTGGAGAAGAACGCTGAAGGCGAGGGCAACTGGCAGCCGCTGTTGGAGCGACTCTCTGAGCACAACAACGAATCCGCTGAAACCGTGCTAGCTCCGGCAAGTGCTGGCCCCAATGCCGATGCAGGCAGCCTCTCGGTGGTATTAAGCATCGCCAGCGTCGAAGTAAAAAATGCTGATATTCGTTACCGCGATGAGCAGAATCAAGCGCTCTGGCGGGTTCAGCCGCTGAATATTTCAGGCACCAATGTGAATCCGGTACGCTCCTTCCCGCTAAAAGCCATGTTCACGCTTACTAAGCATGACCGGCTGGATGCCGAAGAGCTTGAGCGCGCGCCAAACATGACCAGCGAGGTAAATCTTGAAACACGCCTGCGGCTTGGCCTAGAAGATGAACAGATCATCTTTGAAAACACCCAGCTAACCACGCATACCCGTCAGGGAGAAGCGAGCGAACCGCAGCAGCTCAGCTTAAAAGCGGCTGAAATTGTTGCCCGTTTAGCTGAGCAACAACTAAGCGTTACCGAAGGCGTGCTGGAAGCTGGGCTGCGCCACCCAGAAAACTGGCAAGGCAGTCTTGCCGTTGCCCTAGCATTTGGCCTGGAAACCGATTTTGCCGCCCAAACCGCGCAGCTTAAAGAGGTTCAGCTCACCGGGCCGGACGGCCTGCGTGTAAGCGGCCACTTGAATGTCGAGCAACTGCTGGACGCGCCGCAGTACAGCGGGCAACTGACCGCCGCGCCGTTTACGCTGCGGCCTTGGATTTCCCGCACGGGTGTGAAGCTCAATACTGCCAGCGAAGCCGCACTTAGCGATGTCGCGCTCACCAGCCCCATCGAAGGCAGCTTGAAGCGTATCTCCCTGCCGCGCCTCTCGCTGGTGGTAGATGACAGCACCTTTACCGGCGATATTGCCGCCGCGCTGGATGGTACCCAGCTCTCCTTCAACCTAGAAGGCGATACGCTCAATCTGGATCACTACCTGCCTGGCCCCGAAACCGCGCAGCAAGCCAGCCGTGGCCTGCTGCGTAAAGCCTTTGCTCAAACCAGCGGAACGCTGCTGCCCCAGGCATGGTTAAGTACGCTCACCCTTCAGGGCGATTTGAGCGTCGACCAACTGCTACTGGCTGGGCTGACTTTTGACGATACTCAGCTGGCGCTGCGCGGTGAAAACGGCAACCACCGCCTCACTGCCTTTGAGTCCCGTTTCTACGAAGGGGAATTGAGCGCCACCGGCCAGCTGGATGCCACTGGTGATGTACTGGAGTGGCAGCTCTCGCCCAGCATTAGCAATGTGCAGGTAGCACCGTTAATCGAAACCTTCAGCGAAGAAGAGGCCCCGCTGCGCGGACGCTTCAATCTAGACGGCGCGCTGACTACCCAAGGCAACCGCCGCGATGTGCTCACCAGCAACCTCAACGGCGAATTAACCGCGCGGCTCAACGATGGCGCGATTCTACGCACCAACATCTCCCGAGAGATGTGCGAGCTGGTTGCTCAGCTAGAAGGCCAGCAGGTGGAGCGAGAATGGCACCCGGACACCCGCTTTGAGCGTTTTGAAGCCACCTTCCAGGTGCGCAACGGCGTGGTTGAAAGTGACGACTTGCTGATTACGCTACCGGGTATCAACGTGCAAGGGGAGGGCGACTTCAACCTCAATAGCCTCAACTTCACGACTCAAGCGAACGCACGGCTAGTGGATACCGCTGACGCCGCCTGCCAAGTCAACCCACGGCTTCAGCAGCTGTCGCTGCCGGTAAGCTGTGAAGGCCATGTAGGTGACGATAAAGCCCAGTGGTGCCGCTTCGACCGCACCGCCTTCGAAGCATCGGTGGTTGATCTGCTGCGTAACGAAGCCGGGAGCCGGGTAGAAGAAGAGCTAGAAGAGCGGATTGGTGAATCCATCGACCGCATTGATGAGCGCTTAGGCGAAGGCGCAGGCCAAGAGCTGCGTGACGGTATTCGTCGCCTGTTTAACTAACCAAAGACTGCTTAACGCCTAGCCGCGTTAATGCATCACGCACCGCACGCGCCGGCCTTACCGCCGGCGCTGTCGTTCATAGCGAGTGTTTTAAGGAATAACGATGGCCGATATGCCCACGCCGTGCCTACCGGCGGAAGAGTTTCAACACCGGCTGCTCACTTGGTTTAACAAGCATGGCCGCCACGACCTGCCTTGGCAGTCGCCGCGCAGCGCCTACCGGGTTTGGGTGTCTGAAATTATGCTGCAGCAAACCCAAGTGACTACAGTGATTCCCTACTTTGAGCGCTTTATGTCCCGCTTCCCCACGCTGGAAGCCCTGGCCACCGCGCCGCAAGATGACGTATTGCACCACTGGACGGGCCTGGGCTATTACGCCCGTGCCCGCAACCTGCACAAAGCGGCCCAGGTCGCCATGGAAGAGCACGGTGGCGAGCTACCCACCGAGAGCGTAGAAACGCTGATGGCGCTACCTGGTATTGGCCGCTCTACCGCTGGCGCGATTATCGCCCAAAGCACCGGCCGGCAGGCCGCTATTCTGGATGGCAATGTAAAGCGCTCGCTCACCCGTCTACACGCGGTAGCGGGCTGGCCGGGCAAGCCAGCAGTAGAACGCTCGCTGTGGGCGCTGGCCGAATACTTTACGCCCACCACACGGCTGGCGGATTACACCCAAGCCGTGATGGATTTTGGCGCGACACTGTGTAAGCGCAGCAAACCCGACTGTTTGATTTGTCCATTTAATGACGTATGCCGCGCCTACGCCCAAGGCGAGCCGCAGCGCTACCCAGAATCTAAGCCCAAAAAAGCCACCCCCACCCGCGAAACCATTATGTTGATGCTACGCGACCCACAAGGGCGCGTATGGCTAGAGCAGCGGCCACCTAGCGGCCTATGGGGCGGTTTATGGAGCCTGCCGCAGTTTGAGCGCCACAGCGAACTCAACGACTGGCTGGAAGACAACACCAAAGCCCCCGAGCGCCACGCTGCGCTGCCCAGCTTCACCCACACCTTCAGCCATTTTAAGCTGATGATTACGCCGCAGCCTGTTACCTGCAAACGAATCAGCGGCGTTCGCGAAAGCGGCGTATGGTATGACGTTAATCATCCGCCTGCGTTAGGCTTAGCGGCACCGGTTAAATCGCTGTTAAGCCAGTTGGCACCATTTACCCTAGACCCAACCCCAGGGCCTTCTTACTAACATCACAGGCTGACAGCCACCTACACACAACGTACTCAATAGGAGCACGCCATGAGCAACACGGTATTCTGCCGCAAGTATCAACAAGAGCTACCCGCGCTGCCGTTCCCGCCACTGCCGGGTAAGCAGGGCCAAGAGATTCAGGCCACGGTATCTAAAAAAGCGTGGGAAGAGTGGCAGGCGCTGCAAACCCGCCTGATCAATGAGAAGCACCTCAACATGCTGGAGCCAGAAGCACGCACCTATCTAATGGATCAGATGCAGCGCTTTCTAGATAACGAAACCACCGACCAAGCAGAAGGGTACGTGCCGCCCAGCCAGGCATAAACCTAGAAACGCAGCGCAAAGCCACGAATGGCGTGGCCTTTGCCACTTTTGGTTCAACGCCTGATGTGCCCTAAGCACGTGACTAGAAAGAAAGTTTCACAAAGGTGTTGACGAAAAGAGGAGCTTTTGGTTTAATACGCACCGTTGGCAAGGGCCAGATAGCTCAGTTGGTAGAGCAGGGGATTGAAAATCCCCGTGTCGGCGGTTCGATTCCGTCTCTGGCCACCACAACGTTGGGGTATCGCCAAGTGGTAAGGCACCGGTTTTTGGTATCGGCATTCCCAGGTTCGAATCCTGGTACCCCAGCCATTGCCAACAAGATTTCTTGTTGATTGGCTAGTCTAACGGCAACCCAATCAAGTTCTCAAGAAAATGCGAAGCGCCGACATAGCTCAGTTGGTAGAGCAACTGACTTGTAATCAGTAGGTCCCGGGTTCGACTCCTGGTGTCGGCACCACTTAAGTGGTTGAAAAGCAAAGCATTAGAGAATACAAAAGGCCACCCAAGCGGGTGGCCTTTTTTGTTGGGTCTATGGTGGGTATAGAAATACTGCAAGGTACTAGGCCTTCGATAAAAGTAAGGAAGACCTAGCCATTTCACAGCTGCACGAATTCCGGGACTCTGCGACCCCGTGTAGCGCTCAGGCCTGCTGGAAGAGCCTAGAGATTTTTTCTTGCCTGGGTGCTGCGGCTGGGATGGTCGTTGCCACCAAAGAAAAACGGTCTGCTTTCTGCTGGCTACGCACACCTGATCGCCACCCCCTATATACCTATTACCCTTCGAGAGCTTCAACGCGCCTGTAACATGGTGGTTGAAGCGTCGTTCTGGGGCGCAGGTCGGCGCTATAAATTGGGTGCTTACCTAGGGGGCCGGGAGTCTTAGATACCACCTCGCTTAATCGGCCACAAATGTCCCATCAGGCAGTTTGTGGCCGACAACTACCCCACCCAACCGGCCATTTTAATTGTCGCCAAGCGGCCAAAGTAGTTGGCAATAACTCGCCAGCGGTGCCACGACCTAGCATCGTGTCGATCGTCTAGACGATAAAGAGCCATGATCCAATCACTCGCTTATCCGGTCGTCGCGTTCACGCATGAGCCAATAGGTCAGACCTAAGGCCAGTATCGTCCCCGCCAGGGCGGCCAGTTTGGCAGGATCAATGTCGGGGTCAAGGATGATGAACTTGCGGGCCAGTGCCAGGATCGCGATCAGAATGACGGTCTTGACCTGGATGATGCTTTCCTTACGCAGCGCCACTTTGACGATCGAATGCTTGAATTCCATCGCGATCAGCAGCGTCATGGTGGCACCGAATACCATCTGAAAAGCCTTATGATCCGTTGGATTCAGTGCATCCATGACGAGCAGCGTGAAGACGAGCCGAATCAACTGAATTAGCGACACCACGATGATGACGGCAATGACCGCCGACAGAACGAGAGCGACGACCTGCTCGAAGCGCTCGTAAACCGTCATCAACCGCCACTGGGAGCGCATCTCGTCAAGGGTCGTGTGGCCAGGTTCTTTATGCATAAGCGTTGCTCTCTCTTTCAATGAAACGTTAATGGAACGGGGAGTCCGAGCTGCCGTCCGGACGAAGACGGTATTGGTAAAGCATACCGGGAACGTGGCTGGCCAACTCTTCTCGCTGTCGGCGCATAGAGTTCAGCGCCTGCTCGACCCTCTTGAGATCGGTGATGTCCTCTACCGTCCCGTCTGCCGCTCTGGGCCGACCAGAGGCGTCGCCCTTGAATGTTGCCCGCAGGTGTATCCAGCGAACCTGCCCTCCGCTGACGATACGATACTGCAGATCAAGGGACTTTCCGCACATGGCAGCATCCCATGCCCTATCGAAGAGGGGGCGGTCTTCAGGGTGAATGCACTGCAGGAATCGCTCGAAGGCTATTGGCGCACCAACATCCAGGCCGAGCACGCGGCAGGCTTCATCGGAGCAAGTGAGGAGTTGCGAGCCAAGATCGAGATGCCAACTGCCAGAATGGGCATTCTGGTTAATCTGGTCGCCGTGTCGGGCTGAGATTTGAGGCGTCTCGTTCAAAGGTGACGCTCCTTAGGGGTGAAACAGAGGTTCCAAAGTTTCTGCAACTCGGAGCGCATTTCGTCAAAGATTGTGTGGCTGGGGTCGCTATGCATCGACTGGCCGGTGGCGCGTCCCACCAGGTGGGCCAGACCGGCAAGCGGTGGGATAGCGACCGCCAGCGACACGAGGGTGGCTGCCCATGTCAGCCCGTTGGGGTCGAACACGACAGCCACCCATCGCTCAAGATTCGCCGTCCGCCGGCTTCTTCTTGCGCGTAGCCTTGCTCTCGTCGCTAGGCGGTGCCTCGGCCACGTTCGCGGCATCGGGCTTTTCAGGCTCGGCCGGCTGCGCGGGTGGCTCCTGGCGCTCGAAGACCACCCGTTCGGCCTTGTCGTCCCAGCGGGCGTTGGCGTGATCGCCCTTGCCGATACCGCCACCCAGCATCTCGCGCGCCAGCGCGGTTTCCAGCTCGCTGCGGATCAGCCGCTTGAGTTCACGCGCGCCGAACTCGGGCTTGTAGCCTTCCTCCGCGAAGTGGTCGATCAAGGTCTGATCGAAGGTCAGCGTCACGCCCTGGCTGGAGGCGTTGCGGGCCACACGATCGAGCTGCAGGCCGACGATATGGCGGATCTCCTCCTTGCCCAGCGCATGGAAGACGATGATCTCGTCGATGCGGTTGATGAACTCGGGGCGGAAGTGTCCGCGCAGCACGTCCATCACCTCGGACTTGGCCTTCTCGTATTCCTCGCCGCCGGCACCGCCGGCCTTCAGCCGACGCTGGATGATGTCCGAGCCCAAGTTCGAGGTGGCGATGATGATGGTATTGGTGAAATCCACCACCCGGCCCTTGCCGTCGGTGAGCCGCCCGTCGTCGAATACCTGCAGCAGGATGTTGTAGACGTCGGGGTGCGATTTTTCGATCTCATCGAGCAACAACACGCTGTAGGGTTTGCGCCGCACCTTCTCGGTGAGCTGGCCACCCTCGTCGTAGCCGACGTAACCCGGAGGCGCCCCCACCAGGCGTGCCACGGCATGGCGTTCCCCGTACTCGGACATGTCGATGCGCAGCAGCGCACCTTCATCGCCATAGATCGACTCGGCCAGCGCCTTGGCGAGTTCGGTCTTGCCCACGCCGGTCGGTCCGAGGAACAGGAAAGTCGCCACCGGCTTGCTGCCTTCGCGCAGGCCCGCCCGCGACAACCGCACGGCATCGGCCACCGCGCGCACCGCTTCGTCCTGGCCCACGAGGCGCTCGTGCAGCCGCTGCTCCAGATGCAGCAGCTTCTCGCGTTCTTCCACCGTCAGCTCGTTGACCGGAATGCCGGTCAGGCGCGAGACGATCTGCGCGACATGCTCGGCCTTGACTTCGGCGTTGCCCGAGGCGCGCTCGCGTTCCCATTCCTCGACGAGCTTCTTGAGTTCAGTCTCCTTGGCCTCGATGCGCTTGCCCAGCTCGGCGGCCTTGTCGTACTGCTTGCGCGAGGCCACATAGTCCTGCTCACGCCGCAGTTGGTGCAGTTCGGACTCCAGCTCTTGCACCGCCACCGGGCGGGCCGTGGCCGACAGCTTCACGCGTGCGGCCGCCTGGTCGAGCAGGTCGATGGCCTTGTCAGGCAAAAAGCGCGCGGTGATGTAGCGGTCCGACAACTCGGCGGCGGCGATGATCGCATCCTCGGTGATGCTGACCTTGTGGTGCGCCTCGAAGGTGTCGCGCAGGCCGCGCAGGATCATCATGGTCTGCGCTACCGTCGGCTCGGGCACCATCACCGGCTGGAAGCGACGCTCCAGCGCGGCGTCCTTCTCGATGTACTTCTGATACTCGTTGAGCGTGGTGGCGCCGATCAGGTTCAGTTCGCCGCGCGCCATCATCGGCTTGAACACGTTGGCCACGTCCAGCCCGCCTTCGCCGCCACCCTGGCCGGCACCGACGATGGTGTGCACCTCGTCGATGAAGAGAATCAGCTCGCCCTGGTGCTCGGTCACTTCCTTGAGCACCTTCTGCACGCGCTCCTCGAACTCGCCGCGGTACTTGGCGCCTGCCACCATGGCATTGATGTTGAGTTCTACCAGACGCTTGTCGCGCAGCGTCTCGGGCACTTCGCCGGCGACCATCTGCTGCGCCAGTCCTTCGACAATGGCGGTCTTGCCGACGCCGGGTTCGCCGATCAACACCGGGTTGTTTTTCTTGCGCCGGGCCAGCACCTCGATGGTGGTCTCGATCTCCTGCGCACGGCCGATGACCGGATCGAGCTTGCCGTCACGCGCCATTTTGGTGAGGTCACGCGAGTACTTGTCGAGCTCAGGTGTGTTGGTCGGCGCCTCAGCGCGACCGTCCTCGGCCCCCTTACCGACCACCTTGCTCACCTGTTGACGCAGCGCCTGCGGCGTGAGGCCGTAACGGCGCAGCAGGTTGGCGGCCAAGCCTTCGCCTTCCTCGGCCAGTCCGATCAGGAAATGCTCCGGCCCGACATAAGAGTGGCCGAGTTCGTTGGAGGCCACGAAAGCACGGCTGAGCGCGTCCTTGACCCGGGGCGACACGCCGATCTCGCCCTCGAACGGCTTCTCGCCACGCTTGGCTTCGGATTCGATTTGCCGCTTGAGGTCATCGACCTTGATCTTGAATTGCCCCAGGATGGTCTTCACCACGTCGCTGTCGGCGAGCGCCAACAGCAGGTGTTCGGTATCGACTTCAGGGCGGCCAAATTCGGCGGCATGTTTGGCGGCCTCCTACAACAAAGCCTCGGACTGTTCGCTGATACGGCTGGCCAGCCCACTGCCGCGCCTGCGCGTTGTACCCGTAGCAGCCGGGGCGGGTTCGCCAAACGAGGCATCGACGACCTCGTCGGTATCGGTTGCCATGGACGGTGCGTCGTCACCGATGCGGAAGAAGTCGCTGCCAAGGAAGTCTTCGAACAGCCCGCTGCGCGAGCCGAACAAGGCTTCCAGCGGTGAGACGGTGCGCTTTTGCTGGCGCACCAGTTGGCGATAGTGATCGTCACACAACTGCATAGTGCTGTGGCGACCATTGAGATTGGTTTCCACCCGCACCGTGGCGGGTTGGCCGCAGACTCGGCATTGTTTTCTGGCCATGCTGATGCTCCTTAAGAGGACTGATTTGACGAGACGCCGAAGGTAACGGCGCCTCGATCTTCACCTGGTTTTTTCGGAGGACGAGCCGATCGGCGTCAGCCGTTGATCGGGATCGAGCGGCCCTGCTTAGGCGCACTGGCCTCGCGCTTGTCCATCGTGATCGTGAGCACGCCGTTCTTGAATGCGGCCTTGATCGATTCCTGGTTGGCGTTGTCAGGCAGGTTCAGGACACGCTGGAAACTGCCGTAGGAGCGTTCGACGCGATGGAAGCCACCCTCCTTCTTTTCCTGCTCCTGGCGCTTCTCGCCCCGTACCATCAGCACGTCGTTGTCGAGCGTGATCTGGATATCCTTTTCCTCGACGCCGGGAACCTCCAAGGAAATCTTGTATTGCTTGTCGGTTTCCTGAATGTCAAGTACCGGCTTCAGCATGCCCGGCAAGTCCGACGGCCATCGCGGCATGGCCTGCGCTGGAAAACCGAAGCCTCGAAACGCATCGTCAAAGAGGCGGTCGATCTCGCGATGCAATTGCAGGATGGGACTGACGGGACCGCCTGCTACCGGCAGGTCATTGCGCTGCACGGGCAGCGAGGCAGCGCTCTGTTGTTCTTCCTGTTCTTTCTTGAACCAGTTCCAGGGAGCCAATTTCTTGAAATCAATGTCCATGTCACACCTCCAGAAGAAAAGTTGAAGAATCTCGCTCACTCCGTTTGCCTGCGGCTATGGATAGCGCTCTCAGGCAACACGGGATGTTTCGCTGCCTTCGGCTGCTCATCTGTACGTATCACCTCCTTCTTTCTGCCTGCTTGGGTCTGATCATTGATCCATCGATCGATTTCACTTTGATGAAACCGCCATGCCCCCCACAATTTCCGCCTTCGTGCAGCCTCAATCGAGGATTTTTTTCAAGACCTTGCAAGATATGGCGCCTAACATGCAGAAAGTCAAGAGTCAACATCCCGCGATCTGCTGGGCAGATTGATGTGAGTCAATCGTAAGCAGCCAGGAAACAAATGTTGGCTGCCACCGCGATGGTGCTCCCTCCTGAGCTCAAGGCGCACTTCCCCCAACCCCCATGTGTTTTCTGTGCCGGGGACAGGAGGCGCGGCAACGATGAGCGTGGGGGATCGTGGTAGCATTATGTTCCCTGTAACATCGACCTCAAGGAGCCAATATGTCGGAGCGTTATCCTGAAGACCCTGCCCTGGATCTGTACTTGGCTCTGATGGAAGTGGATTGGCCGACCGCCTTTGATGCCGCCACCCTATCGCGTGGGTTGGGCTATGCCCACAAGGGGCGTGTGCATGATGGGTTCAACCTGCAGGTCGGCAGTGACATGCTGGGAATCTTCGGGCGCGTTGCCGGTGGCCGCAAGCAGGCCTACATGACGCGGGCTTATCTTGACCCCAAGGATCTCGACAAGGGGCTCTTTACCCTCTGCAACTGCCAGGTCGGCGTGCGCTGCAAGCATGCCGTGGCGCTGATCGAGACCTTCATGAATCAGATGGGCGAGGAGGGCTTCGCCTCGCCGGAGGAAAGCCTCGAGCCGTCTCCCGGTTCGCCCCCTGCGCCACCGCTTGCCAAGCGCTCGTCGTCGGCCGAACTGGCGTCGGCCAAGCGCGAGCGCCTGAAGCGCGACTGGGAAGCGTGGCTGAAGCGGGCGGATCGGCCTGCCTTGCAGGAGGAACCAGAAGGGCGGCGCGTCGGCGATGAGTATCGCCTCGCCCTGTTTCTGAGCGCGCCCGGTGCCTATCGTGAGCCGGTGCTGCGGGTGGTGCCGGTGTGGGTGCGTCCGTCGCGCCAGAGCCATCGCCACTCGGGGTGGGTGGCGCCACGGATCATCGAGGCGGCCTCCGACCTGGTGCCAGTGCCCGAGGGTGGTTGGCCTGCGGCCCAGGAGGAGGCCCTGACACTGCTTTTGCACGGCCCTCAGGAGTCCACTTTGATATCAGGTCAGATGCGCCGTGCGGCGGTCATCGATCAGCCACTGCAGGGGCGGGCGCTGTGGAATCTGCTTGAAGGCGATGAGCCCCCACTGCTGTTCCATGAAAAGCAGACGGGCCCCGTTCTTGAACTGGGCCCTGCCGGGCAGCTGGCGCCTCGCTGGCAGGCGGATGAAGAGGGGGTACAGCATCTGGCGCTGGATACGCAGCCAGAAGGATTGCTCTCGCAAACGGCGCTTGTGCTGCGTAGTGGGCGCGAGTTGTGCTACCTGGACGTTGAGCAGGGCTTGTTCGGCCGCCTGGCCGGTAGTCCCGAGTGGCTTAAAAGGGTGGCGCAGGCGCCGCCGCTACCCCCCGAGATGAGTGGCTGGTTGAGTGAGCGCCTGGGTGAGGCGCCGGCACTGGCCGAGACATTGCCGGCGCCGCATCAGGTCGAGGAGCGCCAGCTGGATGATGTGGTGCCGCGGCTCAAGGTCACCATGCAGGTAGCCGCAGGTCAGCTGGGCTTTCGTGACGGTGCACCTCTGCCGCGCTGGGTGGAAGTCGGTGCGGCGGTGGTGGGGCTTGACTATGCTGGTATCGAGGTGGTCCCGGAGCCCGGCGACTGGGTGCAGGGGTACCGTGATGGCCAGCGACTCAAGATCAAGCGCGATGCCGAGGCGGAGTTGGCGCTGGTGCGCGGGCTGCCATCGGGCATGATCACCCTGGAGTGGCTGCGCGAGGCCGAGCTGGTGCCGGCCTATCTGAAGCTGCCTGACTGGTCGCTGCTGCTGCCGAATGCCGAGGGTCCTCCGGCCACGATCCTCGAATGGTCGACCCACCTGGCCGGCCCCGATGAGTGGTGGGAGATGATCGCCCGGCTGCGCCAGGCGGGTTGCCTGGTTCACTTCAGCGACGACTTTCCCGAAGAACCCACCTATGTGGAGCCGGACGATTGGTACGGCGAGCTGGAGCCGGCCGGCAACGGCTGGTTCGACCTGGCGCTGGATATCGAGGTGGAGGGCGAACGCCTCAACCTGCTGCCGATCCTGCGCCGCCTGTTTCGGGATCCCGGCTTTCCGCTGGAGCCGGCCGCTGATGAACCAGAGGACGCCAGCTGGACGCTGGCCCTGCCGGAGAATCGCCGCCTGGTGATGCCGCTCTCGCGCCTGCGCTCGCTGATGGCGCCCATCCTCGACTGGTTGAATGATGAGAGCGACCCCGAGGCGGCGGTGCGCCTGCCGGTGACCGCCGCCGAGAAGGTAGCGCCCCTGGCCGAGCACGAGTGCTGGGCGGGACGAGACGACGTGACCAAACTGGCCCGGCGCCTGCGCGAGCTGCCCGCCAGCCTGCCGGCACCGCCGGGCTTAGTTGGCGAGCTGCGTGACTACCAGGCCCGAGGCATCGCCTGGATGCGCTTTCTCTCCGAGCTGGGCACCGGCGGCATCCTGGCCGACGATATGGGCCTGGGCAAGACCGTCCAGGTATTGGCTCATGTGCTCGATGAGCGCGCCCGCGGGGCGCTGACCGGCCCGACCCTGGTGGTGGCGCCCACCAGCCTGGTGGGCAACTGGTGCGCCGAGGCTGAACGCTTCGCCCCCGAGCTCAACGTCGTCGCCCTGCAGGGGGGGAAGGCTCAGCGCGAGCGCCAGTTCGAGGAGGCGCTTCCCGGTGCCGACCTCGCGGTGACCACCTATGCGTTGCTGATCCGCGATCTCGAACGCCTGCGCGAGCACGACTTCGGCCTGCTGGTGCTTGACGAGGCACAGGCGATCAAGAATGCCGCCAGCCAGACCGCGCGGGCGGTGCGCGAGCTCAATGTGGCCCGCGCCATCGCCATGACCGGTACGCCACTGGAAAACCACCTGGGTGAGCTGTGGGCGCAGCTCGATGCGGTGGCACCGGGCGCCCTGGGCAGCCAGCAGTGGTTCGGTCAGCGCTTTCGCGCCCCCATCGAGAAAGAGGGCGACGTCGAGCTGCGCCAGCGGCTCTCCCGGCGCATCGCCCCGCTGATGCTGCGCCGGACCAAGCAGCAGGTACTCGCCGAGCTGCCGGAGAAGACCGAGACCCGTCACGAGGTCACCCTGAGCGGCGCCCAGCGCGAGCTCTACGAGAGCCTGCGCCTGGCCCAGCACCAGCGGGTGCAGCAGGCGGTGGCCGAGCGCGGCCTGGCCGCTTCCGGCATCGTGATGCTCGATGCGCTGCTCAAGCTGCGCCAGGTGTGCTGCGACCCGCGGTTGGTCAAACTGGAGAGTGTGCGCAAGACCAAGCGCTCGGCCAAGCTGGAGCAACTGCGCGAACTGGTGGGGCCCTTGGTGGAGGAGGGGAGGCGCATCCTGATCTTCTCCCAGTTCACTGAGATGCTCACGCTGATCGGTGAGGCGCTGGAGAAGGACGGCATCCCCTTCACCACCCTGACCGGCGACACGCCGGGCAAGACCCGCACGCAGCGGGTGGCGCTGTTTCAGCAGGGCGAGATCCCGGTATTTCTGATCAGCCTCAAGGCCGGCGGTACGGGCCTGAACCTCACCGCCGCGGACACCGTGATCCACTACGATCCCTGGTGGAATCCGGCGGTGGAGGCCCAGGCCACCGGCCGCGCCCACCGCATGGGCCAGCAGAACCCGGTGTTCGTCTATAAGCTGGTATGCGCCGGCACCGTGGAGGAGCGCATCCTTGACCTGCAGGCGCGCAAGGCCGATCTCGCCGCCTCGATCCTTGAGGGTGGCGCCGAGCACAAGAGCGACGGCCCGCTGTTCGACGAGGAGGACCTGGCGCTGCTCTTTGCCCCGGTAGTGTAGTGAGATGGGTTAAGAAAAAATCCCCCTCTGGTTGTTGGCTGAAGATTTCCTGCTGAAGTGAACGAAATACCTCGCTTCCTGACATGAAGATGAAAAACGTTGGTTATGCGCACCTTTCGTGGGCAAAGGCGGACCAGCTGTTCCAGCTGCTGCCTTTACCTGCTGCGCGGATCATGCAGCAGTGCTGAGCCTTCAGCGAAACTGATGATTGAGGAGCCGAGTGCGCTAATCGTGCATGCTCGGATCTGTGGGGGGGCCGGGTCGAGCAATCACCCGGTCTACCCGACATATGCCTGGGTTGGCGCACGTCCCTCGCCCGCCACCCGCGCCGCTTCCCTCGAGCGGCGCTTTTTTTGGGCCGATGTTTATCAAACATTGAAATTCGCCCGTAGTCCGCTGTGCGCAGGGTGGTTGCTGCGGTGGGCCTCAGCGGGGTGTCCATGAGCATGAAAAAAATATCATAACGCACGTTATGAGCGGGGTTCCCAAGGGTTGCAAGCCGTCATGCGTGGGCTATGCTTCTCCCTGCGCTGTGTTTCTAAATGAGACACGTTTTAACTGAAGTTTAATCATACAAGGAGTGGATTAGATGACAGTCAGCAATACACCGCTTAACCATGTGACCGCCCACAAACAGTATAGCGAGATGGCCGACGTGCCCACGGCGGGCAATGCCAGGGTGGTAGACGCTTATCCCACACGCGTGGCCCAAGCCCCTGCATCACTCACACAGCCCCGCCAGGATGGCGTCGTAAAAGGGCGTGCGCTACCGGGACCGCTGAGTGAGGCTCAGCTCGATGAGTTCGAACGCAAGGGATATTTGTTCATTCCCAATTTGATCGATGGCGAAGAGCTGGAGGCGCTTCGCAAAGAGATGAACGCCCTGCTGAGCAACGACGCCTATCACGATAAGGCGTTCAGCATCACCGAGCCAGAAAGCCATGAGATTCGCTCACTATTTGCCGTGCATCGCCTTTCTGAGCGATTAGGGGCGCTTGCCAGCGACGAGCGCGTGGCTGGTGCGGCTCGTCAGATCATCGGTGACGACCCCTACGTGCATCAGTCGCGTATCAACTACAAGCCGGGCTTTGCCGGTAAAGACTTCAATTGGCACTCGGACTTCGAGACCTGGCACGCTGAAGATGGTATGCCCAACATGCACGCGGTCAGCGCCTCGCTGATTTTGACCGACAACCACGAGTTCAATGGCCCGCTGATGTTGATTCCGGGCTCGCATATGGAATTCGTGCCTTGCCTGGGAGAAACGCCGGAAGACAACCACAAGCGCTCGTTGAAAGCGCAGGAAGTGGGCGTGCCGAGCCCAGAGGCGTTGACACACTTGGTCGATAAATACGGCATCGATGCCCCCAAAGGGAAAGCTGGCGGGCTGCTGTTGTTCGATTGCAACACGCTGCATGCGTCCAACGCCAACCTCTCGCCGGATCCGCGCAGCAACGTGTTCTTCGTGTTCAATCGGCGCGATAACCGCTGCGTTGCCCCGTTTGCCGCGCCTAAACAGCGTCCTTCGTTCTTGGCGCATGGGCCTGAGGAGAGCGGGTATCCTGAGGCATAAGCGATCCAGATACTCCTGCAATTCGGAAATACGCGGTCGATACTGTGGAACATGGGCATGGCTGGGGTAGACTAATGCGCCTGTCGTTGCGAATACGGCACGCATAACGAGAAGGAGAAGACCCGCCATGCGTTTTGTTCCACAGTTTACCGATGGTCAGGAGTTTCCCCACGCGCTGGGCAAGGTCATCTGTGTCGGCCGCAACTATGCCGAACATGCCAAAGAGCTGGATAACCCGGTTCCCAGTGAGCCGCTGCTGTTCATCAAGCCCGCCACTAGCGTGGTGGACTTAACCAAGCCTCTCGACCCGCCATTTTCGCGAGGCGATGTTCATTATGAAGTCGAGCTGGCGCTACTGGTAGGGGAGACCCTCACCCACGCCACGCAAGATGAAGCCGAGCGTGCTATTGCAGGCATTGGCCTTGCGATGGATTTAACCCTGCGCGATGTGCAAACCAAGTTAAAAGAGAAAGGCCACCCTTGGGAAATCGCCAAGGCCTTTGATGGTGCCTGCCCGCTGTCGCCTTTCTTGCCGCTGAGCCGCGTGCCTAACTGGAACGCGCTGACCTTCACCCTAGAAATCGACGGTGAAGAGCGCCAGCACGGCGAAGGCGCGGATATGATTTTTGCTATTCCCACGCTGGTGGCAGAAATGAGCCGTCACTTCACCCTGGAGCCAGGCGATGTGATTTTGACCGGCACGCCTGCCGGAGTCGGCGAGCTACCCCGCGGCGCGGCGCTACGCTTAACGCTGACTGGCGGCCTGGAGATTTCGACCAACGTCGTTGAGTAACGACCCGCTCACGGGTTCAGCACGCAAAACAAAGGCCACCGATACGCTCGGTGGCCTTTTTTGTGAAACGCGTTAAGCCGGTGAAGGGTTACTCCAGGTAGGTGTAGCCCTCTAGGCCTTCGGTCAGGCTGGCGGCAAAGTGGGCTTGCTCCTCGGCAGAGAAGCCACTGGTCACCAGCTGCTCGGTGAGTTTTTGCTTCAAAACTCGGGCGTCGAAGTTCACGTAGGCCAATACGTTGGCCACCGAATCCCCCGCCTGCGGGTTAGAGAGCACCCACTCGCCATCTTCACCTAGCGCTGCATCCACCGAATCGGTATCGCCGAACAGGTTGTGCAGGTCGCCAAGAATCTCCTGGTAGGCGCCCACCAGGAAGAAGCCCAACCAGCGCTCGTCGTCATTGGCCCACTCAGGCAGCGGCAGGGTGGTTTCTACCCCTTGGCCATCCACATAGCTATCGATACGGCCATCAGAGTCGCAGGTGATGTCCTGGATCACCGCACGGCGGGTGGGCGCTTTGTCCAGCCCGCTGAGTGGTAGCACGGGGAAAATCTGCTCGATGCCCCACACGTCTGGCACTGACTGGAACAGCGAGAAGTTAACGAACAGCTTGTCGGCCAATTTTTCGGCCAGCTCGTCCATGATTTCCCGGTGCGCGCGGTTGCGGGTATCTAGCTTTCCACGCAGGCGCGTGCAGGCGGCCATGTAGAGGCGCTCGCCTTCGGCGCGGGCGTTGATGCTGCTCAGACCCAGAACGAAACGGTCGTGTAGCTCGCTAACTGCCTGCAACAGGTCGTGCCATGCCTCGACCAGCACCCGCGGTTCTTGGGTCTCGGCCAACTGGTCGAACACCCGCCACAGCTCTTCTACCTGCGGATCTTCTTCCTGGGTCGCGTGCTCTGGCGGCGTGTCGTTGACGCGCTCTTCACCAATGACATTGGTGATCAGCACCGCATGGTGGGCGGTGAGTGAACGGCCGGATTCACTGATCAGGTGCGGCTGGGGCAGGTCGGCTTCCTGGCAGAGCTGGGAGAACGCGCTAACCACGTTGCGGGCGTACTCCTGCATGGAGTAGTTCGCCGAGCAGTAGCTGCGCGAACGGGTGCCTTCGTAGTCGATCCCTAAGCCGCCGCCCACATCGACGGTGTCGATGGGCGCGCCCAGGCTCATCAGGTTTTGATAGAAGCGCGCGCACTCCCGCAGGCCGCGCTGAATATCGCGAATGTTGGCGATCTGCGAGCCTAGATGGAAGTGCACGAGCTGCAGGCTGGCCAGAGCGTCCTGGGCGCGTAGGGTTTCGACCACTTCCAGAATCTGGCTGGCGGTGAGACCGAACTTCGACTTCTCACCGCCAGTATTCTGCCACTTGCCTTTACCCACCGAGGCCAGCCGCGCGCGCAGGCCGATGCGCGGCGTCACGTCCAGCTCGCGGGCCTCTTCTAAAATCAGCTCCAGCTCGGAGAGCTTCTCCACCACCAGATAGACCCGGTGGCCGAGCTTCTCGCCCAGCAGCGCCAGGCGCACGTACTCGCGGTCTTTATAGCCATTGCAGACGATCAGCGACGAACCGCCGTCGGAGAGCGCCAGCACCGCCAGCAGCTCGGGTTTGCTGCCTGCTTCGAGCCCTACGCGGCCATTACCACGCTCAGAGGTAGCGAGAATCTCTTCTACCACCCGACGCTGCTGGTTCACCTTAATCGGGTAAACCGCGGTATAGCCGCCCTGGTAGTCCACGTCCTGCATGGCGGCGTCAAAGGCACCGCAAAGCTGTTCGACGCGATCGTGAAGAATATCGCTAAAGCGCACCAGCACCGGTAAGCGTAACCCCGCCGCTTGTAACTGACGGACTAACGCACTGATAGGCAGCGCCGGGCCTTCCGCATCGCTGCCCAGCGGGCGTACCAGGGCTTGGCCATGGTCGTCGACATCAAAGTAGCCGCTGCCCCACTGGTCCATGTTCCAAGTGCGGCGGGCACGCACGGCGGGGCTGCTGGTCGTTGCCATTTCACTCATGAAGATGCCTCTGGAATCGGGAGTGCGCCAAACGCGATGCGTGCTTTAAGAATCATGCGGAAGCGCTCGGGGTCGTGGGGAGTCAAGTCGTGGGCCGGTGGGTCGACATACACCACCAGCAGCCGTGACAGCCAATAACGCAGTGCGGTCATGCGCAGCATCGTCGGCCAAAGCGTGCGTTCGGATTCGGTCAGCGGGCGTCGTGCTTGATAGGCGCTTAAAATGGCGATGTAACGCTCGGCGTTCAGCGAACCGTCCTCATTGGAGGCCCAGTCGTTGATCACGATGGCGAGATCAAACAGCAAGTCACCGGTGCAGCCGTTATAAAAATCGATAATACCGCCTAGGGCGTCGCCCTCGAACAGCGTGTTATCGCGGAACAAATCGCCATGCACTGCTCCTTGGGGAAGCTCGCCATGCTGGCTAAATTCGCTCTCGAAATCATCCACTGCGTTCTTCATCAGTGTTTGATCGTCAGGGCTGATGTAGGTGAGCACCTTATGGTGTACCGCCCGCAGCCAGTGCAGGTCACGGGGGTTGGGGCGATGCCCGGGAAAGTGCTGCGATACTTTATGCATCTGCCCAAGCGTGCTGCCCAGCGCTTGGCACTGGGCAAGGTTGGGGGCGCTGGGGTGCTTGCCCGGCAGGCGCGGGAACAGCAGCGCAGGCTTGCCCGCCAGGCTGTGCAGCGCCACGCCTTCGCGGTCATGAATAGTGCCGGGCACCGGTAAGCGGTGCTCGTCTAAGTAATCGAGCAACTCAACAAAAAACGGCAGCTCTTCGTGTTCGCCTTGCTCAAACAGGGTGAGCACCAGCTCGCGGCGGTCGGTGGTCACGAAAAACGTCGAGTTCTCCGTGCCGCCTGCCACGCCTTGAAGCGCAACAAAGCTGCCAACATCAAATTTTTCCAAAAACGCGGCGACCTGTGCGTCGCTAAGCGGGGTGAATACTGCCATGAGAATCTCGCCCAGGTTGCTAAGCCGATTATTGTAGCGGCTTGCCGCACGAGTTGGCAGCGTTGTGTGGTGAAGAGTAGCGAGTTTTAGGGCTCTTTTCTGCAGGCCCGGCGTTGAACGCGTATCATAGAGAGCAGACATCCTTACCGTTTTGCTGACTATGGAATTTGGTTATGGCCCGTGCCCCAATCGTGCTCGTCGATGGCTCTTCGTACCTCTACCGCGCGTTTCATGCGCTGCCGCCGCTAACGACCTCTAACGGTCAGCCGACCGGGGCCGTGAAGGGTGTACTGAACATGCTCAAACGGCTGATGAAAGACTACCCCGATAGCCCCATGGCGGTGGTGTTCGACGCGCCGGGTAAAACCTTCCGCGATGAGCTGTACAGCGATTACAAGGCCCATCGTCCGCCCATGCCTGACGACCTGCGCAGCCAAATCGAACCGCTGCACGCCTGTGTCAAAGCACTCGGCCTGCCGCTGCTGTGCATCGAAGGGGTCGAGGCGGATGACGTGATTGGCACGTTGGCGCACCAAGCCACTCAGGCTGGCCGCGACGCGGTCATCTCCACCGGCGATAAGGACATGGCCCAACTGGTGAACGGCCACATCACGCTGGTCAACACCATGAAAGAGGAAACCCTCGATGAAGCGGGCGTGGAGGAGAAGTTTGGCCTGCCACCCGCACTCATCATCGACTTCCTCGCACTGATGGGCGACAAGGTGGACAACATCCCCGGCGTGCCTGGGGTGGGCGAGAAAACTGCCATTGGCCTTTTGCAAGGAATGGGCGGCGGTTTAGATACGATTTATGGCGATTTAGAGCGCGTTACCACCCTAAGCTTCCGTGGCGCCAAAACGCTGCCTAAAAAGCTTGAAGAGCACCGCGAGCAAGCGTTTCTTTCCTATCAGTTAGCGACGATCAAAACCGACTGTGATCTGCCGGTAGGGTTGGATGATTTAGACATTGCCCACCCGGATCGCGAAGCGCTGGTCGAGTTATACAAGGAGATGGAGTTCAAGCAGTGGTTAGCAGAGCTACTGGAAGGCAACGATCAAGGTGTAGACGATGTGAAGGGCGGCGAGCCCGTCCCGGAAACCGCCAGTGATACGCAGGACGCCGCCCCTACCCAGCGTCATGACAACGTGATTACCGAGCAGAGCGAGCTGGATGCGCTGCTTGAGCGGCTGAACAAAGCCGAACGTTTCTGCTTCGACCTGGAAACCACCAGCCTCAACTACATGGATGCAGAAATTGTGGGTATCGGTGTGTCGTTGGAAGCCGGGGAAGCTACCTATATTCCTGTGGCCCATGATTACTTGGATGCCCCCCGGCAGCTTGATCGCAAAGCGGTGCTGGCAGAGTTAAAACCACTGCTGGAAGATCCGGCCAAAACCAAAATTGGTCAAAACCTCAAATACGATATTTCCGTACTGGCGAACTACGACATTTCTGTCGTTGGCCCGTTTGCCGACACCATGCTGGCGTCGTATGTGCTCAACTCCACCGCCACGCGCCACGATATGGATTCGCTGGCGCTGAAGTACCTGGGCGAGAAAACTATTTCGTTTGAAGAGATCGCGGGCAAAGGCGCCAAGCAGCTGACGTTTAATCAGATTGCCCTAGAGCAAGCGGCTCCCTACGCCTGCGAGGATGTAGATATCACCCTGCGCCTACAGGACACGCTGCGTCCCCAAGTGGAGCGGGAAGGGCGCTTGGCCGAGGTGCTCGACCACCTTGAGCTACCGCTAATCAGCGTGCTGTCGCGCATCGAGCGTAACGGCGTGGCCGTGGATGCCGAGCGCCTGTACGAGCAGAGCCAGCAGCTCGAACAGCGCATCCGCGAGTTAGAGAGTGAAGCTTTTGAGCTGGCGGGCCGTGAGTTCAATTTGGGCTCGCCCAAGCAACTGGGGCAGATTCTGTTTGAAGAGCAGAAAATCCCAGTCATCAAGAAAACCCCCAAAGGCGCGCCCTCCACGGCGGAGGCGGTGCTCGAGGAGTTGGCGCTGGACTACCCGCTGCCCAAGGTGATTATGCAGCACCGTGGGCTTGCCAAGCTGAAATCTACCTACACCGATAAGCTGCCGCGCCTGCTCAATAAAACCACCGGGCGGGTACACACCAGCTATCATCAGGCGGTTACGGCCACCGGGCGGCTGTCGTCGTCGGACCCGAACCTGCAGAATATTCCTATCCGTACCGAGGAGGGGCGCAAAATCCGCCAGGCGTTCGTGGCGCGCCCTGGCTACCGTATTGTGGCGGCAGACTACTCGCAGATCGAGCTGCGTATTATGGCGCACCTTTCGGAAGATAAAGGGCTGCTAGAAGCGTTTGCCGAAGGGCGCGATATCCATACCGCCACGGCGGCGGAGGTATTCGGAACCTCATTGGAAAAAGTCACTGCCGACCAGCGGCGCAGCGCTAAGGCGATTAACTTTGGCTTGATTTACGGCATGAGCGCTTGGGGGCTGGCTCGTCAGCTGCGTATTGACCGTAGCCAGGCCCAAACCTACATCGACCGCTACTTTGACCGCTACCCAGGCGTCGCCCGCTATATGGACCGCATTCGTACCCAGGCGGCGGAAGATGGCTTTGTCGAAACCGTGATGGGGCGGCGTTTATACCTGCCAGAGATTCACTCGCAAAACCGCAACCGCCGCCAAGGGGCCGAGCGCACGGCCATCAACGCGCCGATGCAGGGCACGGCGGCGGATATTATCAAACAGGCCATGATTGATGTGGATGCGTGGCTAGCGGAAGGGGAGTTCGATGCGCTGATGGTCATGCAGGTACACGATGAATTGGTGTTCGAGGTGGCCGAGGCGCAGGTAGAGCGCTTTATTGAGCAAGTGCAGGCACGCATGCAGGCCGCGGCCTCGCTCAGCGTACCGCTGATTGTGGAAGCGCAAAGCGGCGCGAATTGGGATGAAGCCCACTAACGAACGAGAGAGCACTCGCCAATAACACACAACCCCCACAGCGGTCGCTGCGGGGGTTGTGTTGAGTACGTTACTTAAGCACCGGCTTCAAAAGCGTGTGCCCAAGCCGCGCTTAACGCCAGCTAACGCGGTCGAAGATACGTACCGCTTCCGGGTTGTTCTCACCCAGGATGCTGATGTTGATGTCGTCTTTAGCGAAATCGCCCCAAGACTCCAGCACCGGGTTTTTCTTCACGCCCTCGACCACCGGGAACTCGTAGTTACGCTCGGCCAGTACTTCCTGCGCTTGGTCTGAGGCCAGGAACTCCAGGAAGCGAATGCCGTTTTCCGGGTTTTGCGCGTTGGCGACTAAGCCTGCACCACCTACGTTCACGTGGGTACCGCGGTCATCCTGATTGGGGAAGATCACGCCCACTTTGCGCGCGGCTTCACGCTCGGCGGCATCGTCAGAGTGCAGCAGACGCACGTAGTAGTAGTGGTTGGCGACGGCGAGGTTACACTCACCGCTGGCAACGCCAAGAATCTGATCGGTATCACCGCCTTCGGGGTCGCGGGCCATGTTGTTCACAACGCCCTGGGCCCACTCCTGCGCGCCCTCTTCGCCGTGGTGCTCAATCAGCGATGCCAGCAGTGACTGGTTGTAGATGTTGTTGGAAGAACGGATACACACTTGGCCTTCAAACTGCGGGTCGGCAAGATCTTCGTAGGTAGCGATCTGGCTCGGGTCGAAGTTTTCGCGGTTGTAGTAGATCACGCGGGCGCGCTGGCTAAAGCCAAACCACATGCCTTCTGGGTGACGCATGGATTCCGGCAGGCGCTCGTTAAGTACATCAGAGTTTACGCTTTGAAAAATACCGTCTTGCTCGGCGCGCCACAGGTTGCCTGCATCCACGGTCAGCATAACGTCGGCGGGGCTAGCCACGCCTTCACGCTGCATACGCTCCATCAGTTGGTTGGCATCGCCTTCCAGCACGTTTACTTCAATGCCTGTCTCTTCAGTGAACGCTTGGTAGAGAATTTCGTCAGAGTCGTAATGGCGTGCGGAGTAGATGTTGACTTCATTAGCGAGTGCGCTGCTGGCGAACGCAGAACCGGCCATGATGGCAGCTACGGAGGCCGTAAGACGTGCTTGTTTCATAACAAATACCCTGAATGTTTATGATAATAAGTTGCATTAACGGCGTGTGCTATTGAAACGCCTTGTTCGAAGAACGTCAAGCGAAATGCTAATGACTCGCATCACTTTTTGTGCCTAGACGTGCATCTCACGCCAATAGAAAATAGAATGCAAATAACTTTCAACCGTGTTCGCAATGGCTGAGCGGTCAGCGCTCTCCCGGCGAACAAACCATGGGTGAACGAATGACGGCAACTGTGTCCCTTTCTGAGGTGGCAGCACCTGCATCGGCGCTGTCGCTACGCGATGTTCAGCATACGTTTGCGGCTAACAAAGTTGTTAAAGGTATTGATCTCGACATTGCTCAGGGCGAAGTGGTCTGCCTGCTTGGCCCTTCCGGCTGCGGTAAAACCACGCTACTGCGCATTGCGGCAGGGCTGGAAGTGGTCCAAGAAGGCACCGTCAGCCTGGAAGGGCAGGCCATTGCCGCCCCCGGCAAACGCCATGTACCGCCGGAAAAGCGCAACGTCGGGCTGGCGTTTCAGGATTCGGCGCTGTTCCCCCACCTTAGCGTGTTGGAAAATGTCACTTTCGGCTTAAAGCATCTGCCCTCCAGCCAGCGCCGTGAACGTGCGCTGGAGCTATTAACCCAGCTTGGCATGGCTGACTACGCCGATACCTACCCGCATATGCTCTCCGGCGGTCAGCAGCAGCGCGTGGCGTTGGCCCGAGCTCTGGCACCTACGCCCAAGCTAATGCTGTTGGATGAACCCTTCTCCAGCCTGGACGCTCGGCTGCGTGACCGGATTCGCGACGATACGCTGCACGTGTTGAAAAAGCTGGGCTCTGCCACGCTGCTGGTGACTCACGACCCGGAAGAAGCGATGTTTATGGCCGACCGTATCGCCTTGATGCGCGATGGCAAAATCGTCCAAACGGGTACCCCGCGGGAGCTTTACTGCGCTCCCGTCGACCCATTTGTGGTGACCTTCTTTGGGGAAGTGAACGAGCTTGAAGGGATGGTGGAAGGAGGCGTGGTACAAACGCCGGTAGGCGACATAGATGCCAGCTGGCTGCCAGAGGGTAGCCAGGCCCAGGTGATGATCCGCCCGGAGGCGCTGCGTATCAAAGAGCGCGACCTGCCTGCGGAAACCCACAGCCACAGCCACGTGGTGATGGCGAAACTACTGGGCCGCACTAGCTTGATTCACCTATGTGCCCACGGTGCTGATGGCCAAGAAGCGCACCTGCACGCACGGGTACCAGGGGTCTTCCTGCCCCAGGAGGGGCAGCCGATTGATATCGACCTCGACCACACCCAGGTATTTATCTTTCCGCGTTAGTCTTTCCGCGTTAGTTGCGTGTTTTAATTACTCGGCTTGGCTGCCTGGGCGCGCCCGGCGCATCGCCAAGCTGAGTAGAATTACCGGTAGAATCCCCACCACCACAATGGTGAGCGATGCAGTAGACGCCTCCGCCAAGCGCTCATCGGACGCCAAACTGTGAGCGCGCACCGCCAGCGTGTCGAAGTTAAACGGCCGCAAAATAATCGTGGCGGGCAGCTCCTTCATCACATCCACAAACACCAGAATGCCCGCGGCCAATAGGCTGCTGCGCATCAGTGGCGTATGAATGCGCCGCAATGTGCCCCCGGCTGTTTGCCCCAGGGTGCGCGAGGCGGCGTCCATGCTTGGCGTCACTTTGCCCAGGCTCGCCTCTACTGCGTTAAACGACACCGCCAAAAAGCGCACTACATAGGCGTAAATCAAGATGAACGCCGTGCCGCTAAACACCAGCCCGATGATCTTATCGTAATGGGTGTGAAGCCAAGTGTTGAGCGCGTTATCCAGCCAGGCAAACGGAATCAAAATACCCACGGCCACCACCGAGCCAGGAATGGCGTAACCCATCGCCGCAATGCGGGTAAACAGTCGCGCGCTGGGGGAGTTGTGCAGCCGCACGCCGTAGCTCAGCAGCACCGCCAGCCCCACCGCAATCAGCGCTGCCACCGTAGCGAGGCTCAGGCTGTTCATGGCAAAGCCGATGAAGCGCGTGCCAAATAGGCTGTCGCCGGTAGTCATCGCCATTTCCAGCAGAATACCGCTGGGCAGCAAGAAGCCAACGGTGATTGGTAACAGGCAGGCCAGCGTCGCCCCGACGGCGTGCCAGCCGTGCAACCTGTACTCAGGCAACTGTTGATAGCGGTTGGTGGTGTGGAAGTAGCGGCGCTTACCCCGCGACCAGCGCTCCAGCAGCACAAAAGCAATCACAAAAGTGAGTAGGCAAGCGGCTAGCTGGGCAGCGGCAATCGGCTCGCCCAGGCCAAACCAGGTGCGGTAAATACCCGTGGTAAAGGTATCCACCCCAAAAAACTGCACCGCGCCAAACTCATTGAGCGTTTCCATCAGCACCAGCGAGACGCCGCCCACCAGCGCCGGGCGTGCCAGCGGCAGCGCAACGCTGGCAAATAAACGCCAGGGGCCGCGCCCTAACGTGCGACCAACATCCAAGACGCACACCGACTGCTCTAAGAAGGAAGCGCGGGCCAGCAGGTACACATAGGGGTAAAGCACGAAGGTGATCAGCGTGGCAGCGCCCCCCAACGAGCGTACATTGGGGAAGTAGTAGTCGCCGACCTGCCAGTGAAACCACTCCCGCAGCAGGCTTTGTAGCGGCCCCGCCACCTGTAGAAAATCGGTGTAGGCATAAGCAATCACATAGGTCGGCACCGCCAGCGGCAGCAGTAGCGCCCACTCAAATAGGCGCTTGCCGGGGAAGCGACACATCACCACCAGCCAAGCGGTCCCTGTGCCAATTACCAGTGTGCCTAACCCCACCCACAGTACCAGCCAGAAGGTGTTGGATAAGTAGCGAGGCAGAACCGTGCTGGCCAAGTGCTGCCAAACGCCTTCGGTGGGCATCACGATATGGCCAAGCACGACCAAAATAGGCAGTGCCACAATCAGGGCAATTAGAAAAAGTGCAATTGACCAAGGGTTAAGCGACAGCGTAAAGCGTGATGCGAAACCTGAAAGCAGAGCCGATGGTGACCGGCGAGCAGGTGTAGACACGTCGTTGGCTCCTTGGACGAGGGGCAGTATGGCTCGTCAATGCGAAAAAATAGCGGTTGCAAATAGTATCACTTGCGTCAGTGGGGTGCAGCCAGCATTCGGGCAGGCAAAAAAATCCCCCCGCAAAGCGGAGGGATTTAGCGCAGGCCTAACCGCTGATGTGTTAGTAGCCCACCATCATGCTAGGTAGCCCGGTAATCAAGCTGGGGAAGATAGACATCAGGATACAGGCCAGAATGATGATCGCTACAAACGGTACCACCGCTTTGTACAGATCAACGATCTCCACCCCTGGAGGGGCGACCCCTTTAAGATAGAACAGGGCATAGCCAAATGGCGGTGTGAGGAAGGAGGTCTGCAGCACCACAGCGACCATGACCACGAACCACAATACGTCCACGCCCATCTGAGCAATGATCGGCAGCATAATCGGGAAGCTCAGCAGCACAATGCCGGTCCAGTCCAGGAACATACCCAGGATAAAGACCAGGAACAGCATCAGCAGCAGCGCGCCAAAGGTGCCGCCCGGCATGGCGAGTACAAAATCACTGATCACAGTCATGCCGCCACCAATGGAGAACACGCCGGTAAATGCCGTTGCCCCTACCAGTACCAGCATCACCATGGTGGTGGTTTTACCCGCTTCGATGAGCGTGTTGTAGCAGGTAGAGAGCTTACGGTCGCCAAAGATTAAGAACAGCAAGAAGGCGATAAACACGCCAATCGCCGAGGCCTCGGTCGCGGTGGCGATCCCGGTAAATAGAGCACCGAGCACGCCCAGGATCAGCGACATCGGCGGCACCACGTACTTGCCCAGCATAATAAGCAGCTCTTTGGTGCTGACTTCCGCGCGCTCCTCTTTCGGCACCTTGGGGCCGTAGCTGGGTTTCAGCCAGCAGATCAGCACCACGTAAAGCGCGTACATCACGCCCAGCAGCAGGCCTGGAATCAGCGCCCCGGCAAACAGCGCACCCACCGAGACAGGCGAGTAGCTAGCCATCAAGATCAGCATAATGCTGGGCGGGATCAGAATGCCCAGGCAGCCGCTGGCCATGATGACACCCGCGCTTAGCTCTTTGTTGTAGCCGTACTTGAGCATTGGCACCAGGGCGATCATGCCCATTACCGCAATGGACGCCCCGACGATGCCGGTGGTGGCTGCCAGCAGTACGGAAACAACAACGACGGTTAAGGCCAGACCGCCGCGCACATTCGCCAGCAGCAGGCGCATGGCGTCGAACATCTTCTCCGTCACGCCGGAGTCGTTGAGAAAGCGCGCCATCAAAATAAACAGCGGAATGGCGACCAGCACATAGTTGTCCATGGCGTTGCCATAAACGTTATTAATAATAATGCCGAGGGTATTAATACCGGGGCCTAGATACGCGCCGATGACCGCCATGCCGCCCAGCACAAAGGCTAGCGGATGGCCCATAAACAGCCCGACCAGCAGCCCGCCAAACATCACCAGCGTCAGTAGTTCTGCACTCATGCGGACTTCTCCTCACGCAGCTGCATAATGGCGTGCAGCACAATGGCAATCGCCTGTAGCAAAATTAGCGCGGCGGCCACTACGATGACCCCTTTCACCGGATAAACGGGAATCGAGACCATGCCGTAGGTGGTTTCGCCACGGCTAAAGGAGCGCTCAAAGAAGCGCCAGCCGTAGGTCAGCAGCAGCCAAATAAACGGCACGAAGAAAACTAGGTAGCCAATGAGATCCAGCACGGCCTGCTTCTTACGAGATAGCAAACGCTTCACCACATCCACCTCAACGTGAGCGTGATGACGCAACCCGTAAGCCGCCATGAGCATAAAGTGAGCGCCGAACAGCATCTTCGTAACATCGAATGCCCAGTCGCTTGGGCGGCCGAAGAAAAAGCGCGACACAATGTCGTAAAGCACTATGAGAGTAATGATGGCAATTAACGGCGCGATAATGCGGCCAAACAGCTCGTTAATCGCATCGATCGCCTTGGCAATCGCATTCATGGAAGATCTCCGCAACTGAGCTAAGGCCGCCCCGGCAGGTGCTGGGGCGGCAATGTTACGCTTTTATAGTGAATGCCTTATAGGCAGGCTTCGATCTCTTCCAGTGAGGGCAGGTTATCCATGGTGCGGCTCATGTTGAACGGGGCCGTCACATCACGCCAGGCTGCATACTCCTGCAAGTAAGTGATCATGGAGTGGTAGACCTTGGCGTGGTCAGGGTTCTCACAGGCACCGCGAACGATGACCTCGTTAGTGATCTCTTGGATACGCGCCAGATCCTCTTCAGAGAACTGGTTGATGGTCACGCCCGCGTCGATAAACTTCTGGGTCGCTTCGGTGGATTCGCGCTCAGACCAGGAGAGTGACCACGCCATGGTGGCTTCGGCAGCGATACGCAGCTTGGCTTGCGTCTCTTCAGAAAGCGCATCCCAAGAATCTTTGTTGATCATAACGCCGAACACGCTCGCTGACTGGTGCCAGCCGGGGGTCGCCCAGTAGTCGGCCACTTCGGCAAAGCCTGCATTGAAGTCAACGCCAGGGGTGGAGAACTCACCTGCGTCAATCACTCCACGCTCAATGGCTTGGTACACTTCGCCACCAGCCAGTGTGACCTGTGAGCCGCCCAACTCTTCAAGCACACGGCCCTGGTCACGGCCAGAAAGACGCAGGCGCTTGCCTTCTAGGTCGGCGATGCTCTCGATGGGCGTGCGGCCCATAAAGCCGGATTCATTGTTGGTAATACCGTAGGGCAGGTAAACCATGTTGTACTGGCCATAGATCTCTTGGTAGAGCTCAAAACCGCCCCACTGTTGGATCCAGTTCAGATAATCGACACCGTTGAACAAACTGGTGGTGGTGGCCAGCGGCGAGAACGCTGGGTTTAAGCCTGCCCAGTAGCCGGGCCAGTCACCTGCGGCTTGGATAGCGCCGGTTTCAGTGGCGTCGAAGACTTCGGTGCCGGGCATCAAGGTGCCGCCTGCGCGGAAGTTAATTTGAACTTCGTCGCCCGCTAGTTGGTTAACCAACTCTGCCCAGTGCTGGTCGATCTTGATCAGATCCAGGTTCTCCGGCCAGGTGGAGGTCATGGTCCACTGCTCTTGTGCCTGGGCGGTGGAGGTGAGAGCGGCGAAAGCGACGCCAGCGGCAAGGCTGGTCAATGCGAATTTTGTAGTCTTTTTCATTGTATGTTTCCTGGTACTTTGGCGGTTAGCGTTATTAGTGTTAATGACCTGAAAGCAGGAAAGTACAGCGGGCAGGCTAACGTTTACGTAAAGTAAAACATCCTGCGCTGCATCGCTAAGCTAGCACATACCCCCCGCTGCAGCGCAATATCAGTAATACAAGGAAGCTAACGCGGGCTTTGTTGCCGTTTTATTTGAAAAATGGCAGTCAAAACATCGCTTTAAAATGCTATTAGGTGCACTTCCACAGGGGGGATATGGTGATAAAACGTTGAAAAGCGCCTATTTGTTAAACCAAAGTTGTAAGAGAATTTTTATTTTAAGGAGTTGCCATGGGCAGGCCGCACCACGCTGAGCCTACCTCACCGGCTGGCACTGCCGTTGCACAACAAGCTGCTGTGTTAGCCAGCTATGCCCGCCGTTTAAAGCGGCGCGGCTGGCGGGGGTTAGTGTGGCTTAACGGTGCTCCAGAGCAGGCGCGCCAGCAGGCGTTAGCGCTATGGCAAGCACTCGACTGGAGTGCGCCACTGTGGATAGGGGATGACCAGCAAGCGCCGGTAGCACCGAGCTTGCCAAGCCGCAAAGCGCGCACCCGGCTGGGAGCAGAGCATCAGCTTGTGATCCTGGATGCCAGCGGCCACCAAGGGTTAGATCCAGATGCCCTAGGCGCACTAGCGGGCACTGTCAGCGCTGGCGGTCTGCTGGTGCTGGTTACCCCAGCGACGTGGGGCAGCCAACCCGATCCCGACTACGCCCGCCTTGCCGATCACCCCTGGCCATGGGAGGCGCTTAGTGCTCACTACTTAGCGCGGCTGGCCTGTCAGTTGGGCGAGACGAACGCCGTGATCCGCTGGCCCGTTGGTGGTGCGCTATGGCTACCCGCGTTGAGCAAACGGCAAGAAGCTGCCGCCCAATGGGACGATGCTGACTGTCTCACCCTAGACCAGGCCAGCGCAGTGAGCGCGCTGGTCAAGCTCAAACGCCGCCGCCCGCTGGTGGTGACTGCCGACCGGGGGCGAGGCAAAAGTGCCGCTTTGGGCATAGCCTGCGCGCGCTTACTGCAGCAAAGCGGTGACGTAGAACTCCTGCTCACGGCCCCTCGGCTTAGCGCAGTGGAGAGCGTCTTTAGCCGAGTGGCGGCGCTGTGCCCTGAGGTGACGCAGCATGGCCACGCCGAGGTGTCGCTTCCCAACGGCAGTCGGCTGCGCTTTTTGCCGCCGGATGTTCTGACAGAACAGATAGAGCAGGGCACGTTAGGAGGCAGCGGCAGTATGCTGCTGGTGGATGAAGCCGCCGCCATTCCGGCGTCGTTGCTGGCCCGCTGGCTGGTGGCCTTTCCGCGCATTGCGTTTGCCTCGACGGTGCATGGCTACGAAGGCTCGGGGCGCGGCTTTGCGCTGCGTTTTCGCGATGTGCTAGACCGCCAAGCGCCCCAGTGGCGTGAATTGACGCTGCAAACGCCAATACGTTGGTCAGCCGGTGACCCGCTGGAAGCCGTCATTCAACACCTGCTTTTACTCGAGGCACCGCTGCCCAAAGTAGAGCCACACCAGGGCGAGCCGCCTCCCAGCATGGTGATTAGCCAAGCGCAGCTAGCGGAGCAGGGCACTTTGCTGGAAAAGCTGTTTGGCCTGCTGGTGCAGTCCCACTACCGCACCACGCCGAGCGATTTACGCCAACTGCTGGATGGCCCTGGCACGTCGCTGCGCATGATGCTAGGCAGCGATGGGGCTGACCCCCAAGCGGTGCTGATCACGCGAGAAGAGGGCGGCTTTGAGGCCGCGCTTGCCGAGCAGGTAGCGCGAGGCGAGCGCAGAGCTCAGGGGCATTTGTTGGCGCAGTCGCTGGCGGCCCATTGCGGCAGCCGTGAGGCGCTAACCGCCCGCTGGCGGCGGGTGGCGCGCATTGCTGCCCACCCACAGCGCCGTCGCGAAGGGCTGGGGCGGCAGCTGTTGGAAGAGGATATGGTCAGCGCTGCTCAGCAAGGTATTGTGCTGTATGGGGCTACTTTTGGTGCTGAGGCAGGGTTGCTCCAATTTTGGCTGGCGCTGGGGTTTGTGCCGGTGCGTTTAGGCATTACCCGAGAAGCCGCCACTGGCGAATACGCCGTGATGGTCGCCAAACCGCTCAACCAAGAGGGTCAGTCGGTGCTCGGTGAATTAACCGCAGGCTTTGCCGCTTCGCTACCCGGCCTGTTGGCGTTTGAGTTGGCAACACTGCCCGCACCGGTGGTGGCGCTGTTGCTCACCTCGCTCCCCGGCCAGCCGCTTAGCGCAGCCGAGCATCAGGCTGTTCACGACGTAGCCTATGCCCGCCGCGACCCCGCCCTGGCTCGCCCGGCGCTGCAGGCGCTGGCGCGTGAAGCCAGCCGCCAACCGTTAGGTGAGGCCCAGCAGGCGCATCAGCAGCTCGCTTCTTGGGCCTACCAAAATCAGCCGTTCGCTAAGGCTCAAAAAGAGGCCGTACAACGCTTACGACAGGCTGTACAGCAGGTGTTCGAAGCATGTGCGCTTTTCCCCAGTGAGCCAGAGCGGTAAAGTAAGCACGTTATCGATAATGAAGAGTTTCCATGAACGCACATCTAGCAGCGCTCGAACCACGCCTTGTATGGCAGCACTTTCGCACCCTGTGTAACACGCCGCGCCCCTCCGGCCATGAAGCCGCTTTGGTGGCGACGTTAGAAGCCTGGGCCGATGCTCAGGGGCTCACCCACGACCGGGATGCCTTTGGCAACCTGCGCATTCGCAAGCCCGCAACGCCCGGCTGTGAAGACGCTCCCGGTATCGTGCTGCAGGGGCACCTGGATATGGTGGCCCAGGCCAACTCGGGGCATGAGCACGACTTTACCCGTGACCCCATTCGCACCGTGGTCAAAGAGGGATGGCTTTACGCTGAAGGCACCACTCTAGGGGCGGATAATGGCATGGGCGTGGCGGCCATTTTGGCCGTACTGGAAGACCCCGAGCTGACCCATGGCCCGCTGGAAGCGCTGTTCACCCTGGAAGAAGAGACCTCCATGGGCGGTGCGCTGAATCTTGCTGAAAATTGGTTGGAAGGCTCGCTGCTGCTCAACTTGGATAGCGAAGACCGTGGCGAGGTGTATATCGGCTGTGCGGGCGGCGCGGATGTGGTGGTTGACGCTCAACTGCCCAGCGCTGCCCTGCAGGAGGGCGAGCAACTCCTTTCTCTCTCGCTCACCGGCCTGAAAGGCGGCCACTCGGGCATGGATATCCATAAGCCTTTGGGAAACGCTAACCGCCTGCTGGTGCGCGTGCTGTGGGCACTGGAGGCCTTCGGTGCCCGCCTGGTGAGCTACCAGGGCGGCACGCTGCGCAACGCCATTCCCCGTGAAGCCTTTGCCCAGGTAGCGCTGCCCGCCGACGATATGGACGCCGCCCTGGCGGCCGTTGAGAAGCTGGCCGTGACCCTCAAAGCCGAGCTGGGCAGTGGCGATAGCGGCTTGGTATTGACCGCCACCCGTGCCGAACAGGCCGACGCTGAGCCGCTGACCCTGGACGCTAGCGCCATGCTGCTGGCCGCGCTACATGCCGCCCCGTGTGGCGTCGAGCGCATGAGCGCCGACGTGCCAGGCGTAGTCGAAACCTCCAACAACCTGGGCGTGTTAAGCGTCGAGCAGGGGCGTTTCCACCTCTGCGCCCTGGTGCGTTCGTTGCACGATAGCGCTGCCCAAGCGATGGCCGAGCGCTTTCAGGCGCTGTTTGGGCTAATGGGCGCACGGGTGAAAGTCGAAAACGGCTACCCCGGCTGGGCACCCAACCCGGATAGCCCGCTACTGGCCACCTTCAAGGCGCGCCACGCGGCGCTGATGGGCCACGAGCCCGAGGTGAAAGTGATCCATGCAGGGCTAGAGTGCGGTATTTTGGGCAGCAAATACCCGCACTTGGACATGATTTCCTTTGGCCCGCTGATTCGCGGCGCGCACTCGCCGGATGAGCGGGTGGAGATCGAGTCCGTGGCGGAGTTCTGGGCCATGCTGCGCGATCTAGTGGAAACGCTGGCGAAGTAACGCCATGCTAAAGTAGCAAAAGAGCAATAAAAACGGCACCGCGAAGGTGCCGTTTTTATTAGGGACGAAGAGCCGCAGCGTTATTAATCGCGGCTGTTCACCGAACTTACTTGCCTAGATAGGCGTTGAGCATCCACACGGTTTTTTCCTGCTCGCGGATGTAGTCGCCCGCCTGGGCGGCGGTGCCCTCGTCATCGGCGTCGGACGCTAGTGCCAACAGTTCGCGCTGCAGTTCGATCAGCGTTTGATAGCCTGCCAGAACGCCTTGCACGCAGGTCTTGCCATCGTGGACATCTTTGTCTTCTTGGATGCGCGACAGCTTCACGTAATCGCTGTAGGCGTGTACCGGCTTATGCCCCAGGGTGAGAATACGCTCGGCCACTTCATCTACTTTGGTCAGCAGGTCAGTGTAGAACTCTTCAAACTTGGCATGCAGCTCAAAGAAGTCGTTGCCCTTCACGTTCCAGTGGTAGCCACGCACATTCATGTAAAAAATCTGATAGTTGGCCAGCAGGTGATTGAGTTTCTCGGCTAACTGGCTGGCGCTGCCTTCGTGTAGGCCAATGCTGTTCATATTATCCATTTGTGCTCCTCCATGGTTGGAGCCGCGCTGAAAAAGTACGGCCATCAAATCGTTTGATCTAGCTTAAGGCGCTGTGCTTGTGATGCAAAACAGGTTTTTTGCATCGCAGCTATAGCGCCCTACCATTAGAGCGGTGAGCTGGCGACGGCTGACTCATCGCTGATGAATAAAGAAGTGTAGGCGCAGGCGCGTCATTTCAAGGGGCTTATCTTCAAGGCTCGCTCCACGACCCGCTCAAAGTCGCGCTCAGCGGCTTGCAAGCCACAGGCGTGCGATGCTTTCGCAACGGTCTGCCAGAAGCTCTGCCGTACGGGGTAGCGCCTGTTCTAATGTCATTAGGCCATCGGCTAGCGCAAAGGCGGCGGTAACGCCTTCTTCCGTGCAGGCTTGCCAGCCATCGCCTAGGCTACCCGCGAGCACAATCACCGGCTTGCCCTGGCGTTTAGCGGCGCGGGAGACACCAATCGGCGTTTTGCCCGCTAAGCTCTGGCCATCTAGGCGGCCCTCGCCGGTAATCACTAAATCTGCATCGTTCAGTAATTGGGCAAAATTCGCCTGCTGCATGATCATTTCAATGCCTGGCGTTAGCGTCGCGTTCAAAAAGCAGTGCGCCGCAAACCCCATGCCGCCTGCCGCTCCCGCTCCTGGCAGCTCTCGGTCGTCTCGGCCCAGCGCCTTGGCGGTGAGGTCGGCAAAGTGGCCGAGCGCGCGGTCTAGCGTTGCCACATCGGCGTCTGTCGCGCCCTTTTGTGGGCCGAAGACGGCACTGGCACCGCGTTCGCCTAGCAGTGGGTTATCCACATCCACGGCGGCCTCTACGCGTAATTCGGCCAAGCGCGGGTCTAACGTCGAAAGATCCAGGGTCGCAAGCTGCTGGAGTGCGCCGCCGCCTGGGGGCAGCGGCTGGCCCTGGGCATCCAGTAGCGTGGCGCCCAGCGCCTGGAGCATTCCTGCGCCCGCATCGTTGGTGGCGCTTCCGCCGAGCAGCAGCAGGGCATGGGTGGCGCCTGCATCTAGGGCAGCGAGAAACAGCTCGCCCACGCCGAAGGTGGTGGTATGCAGGGCGCTGCGCTCTGCGTGGGTCAGGTGCTGCAGGCCGCTGGCTTCTGCCAGCTCGATAAACGCGGTACGCTGCTCGCTTAGCCAGCCCCAGGCGGCTTGGCGTGGCCGCCCAAGGGCGTCTTGCACCGTGAGCGTACGGCGCTCGGCATGGGTGGCGGCAATTAAGGCATCAAGGCTGCCTTCGCCGCCATCCGCCAGGGGGCAGAGCTGTGTGATGGCGTTGGGCGCTGCCCGTTGAATACCTTGTACCATGGCCTTGGCGGCCTCTTCGGCGCCCAAGGCGTCCTTAAAACTGTCAGGGCAAAGCAGTACATTCATCGCACAACCTCCTTAAAACGTTGTCTCAGCGTGTTGTCGTTCTTTTTAATGTCTGTTGGCGAGCTTAGCGCGCTGCTTGGTGACACACCAGCCACGCAGGTAGCGAGAGGATTTATCATGAAGGCCATACCCCTTAGCATTACCTGCCTGTTGGCACTGGCGGGTTGTCAGACGGTTCCTGACCGGCTGCCCCAAGCGGAGCCTGCGCCAGCGGCGGCTTGTTACTTTCCCACCGACCCTCCCACCGACCAGTCTGCACCGGATGAAACGCTGAGCGTTTTGACGGCAAGCATCGATGTGCTGGAAGCCTGGGGGTTTTCGTTGGAGACCACTGATACGGAGCTTGGGCTAGTGAGTGCCTCCCGGGAGCGCGAGCTGATCGGCTACTACGACCGCTATGACTACGACTATGGCTACGGCAGCGGCTTCCGCCTGTTTGGCGGGTTTGGTATTGGTCGCGGCGTAGGGATTGGCGTGGGTGGCTCCTTCGGCCCAGGTTTTGGCCAGCAGCCCGTTGAGGTAGAGCGGGTATCGCTGCTTGCCCGCGATGGCCATCTGCGCATTTCAAGGGACATTCGACGCTTTGACCACCTGGGCGACCTGCGAGAGTCCTATAGCGCCAGTAACGATGATTTCTGTGGCCGTTTCCAGGACGCTTTTTCGTCATCCGTCACACCGCAGGGGGCATCATGACACCGTTTCGCCATACCTCATGGGTAGCGCTCACGCTATGCGCCACGCTGTGGCTGGCAGGCTGTGCCACCACGCAACCCCTTGAACCGCGCGAGCTGCGCTATAGCGCGCCAATGGAGCAAACCTTCCGCGAGGCGGTAGCACTGATGATGGAGCAGGGCTATGTGATACGCCACGCTGATTTGACCTTAGGGCGCGCCGAGGCAAGCCTGGCACGCTGGCCGGAGTATCGCATCCAACTACAAGTAAGCGATGCACAAGGAGGCAGCTTAGTGAGCGTGTCAGCACTGCGCGGTAGCCAGCCGATACCGCCTTATGTGCTAGATCCCTGGCTCGTGGAGTTACAGCGCAAATTAGGAGAATTACCGTGATAAGAGCATGGCCACGGGTATCGGTTCGGCGCACCTGTCAGGCGTTGGTGGTGGGTAGCCTGTTGGCTAGCCCTTTAGCTATGGCGCACCCCCATGGCTGGATCGATATGAGCGTGCGGGTCATTACCAACGACGACGGTGCAGTCACCGGGCTTCATCAAACGTGGCGAATGGACCCCTTTTATAGCTTGGTCGTCATGGAGGAGTTGCAGCAGGTACCAGGCACGAGCCTGGAGCAGGGGCTGGATCAGTTGGGCAGTGAGATTCGCAATAACTTGACTCCTCAGCACTACTTTACCGAGGTGCGGATCGGCGACAAGCCGCAGACGTTTGGCGAGGTCACCGAGTACACCGCACTGGAGCGGGACGGCCGTTTAACGTTTATGTTTATTTTACCGCTGACCTCACCCCAGCCTTTGAGCGGTCAGGTGCTGGAGTATCAAGTCTTTGACCCCACGTACTACATCGAGATGGTACATGAGGAAGAGGGCGACGAGCCCTCTCCTCAGGCGCTGATTCTCAACGGCGAACCCGATTGCACGCTAAGCGTGCTACCCGCCGACCCCGATCCGGAGAAGGTGTTGCAGGCGTCACTACTAGACGTGGACGAGGAAGGCGAACCGGGATTAGGCCGCCACTTTGCGGAAACAGGGCGGGTGGATTGCCGCTAGCGGCCTACTGGCTGGTCATGTATAAAGTGTTACTTTATATCTTTTGTGCGGAGGGGGAATGATGCCGTTAACGGGACGACAGTTGGCCACTGGTGCCCTGGTGCTATTAGGCGTGGCGCTGCTGGTGTGGGCGGTACAGGCGAACTTACAGGGTGCCAGCCTGCAGCTACTTACGTGGCAGCGAGAACTACACCGCAGCCTGACCCTGGCGATTACCGAGTTGTCACGAACGCCTTCCACCGGCACGTGGCTAACGCTGCTTGGCGTGAGCTTCGCCTACGGCGTGTTTCATGCCGCAGGGCCTGGGCATGGTAAAGCAGTATTGGCCACCTATTTGGCGTCTCATGGCGGTGCGACTCGCCGGGCGCTAGGGCTCTCGTTTGCTGCCTCGCTACTGCAGGGCGTGACGGCCATTGCGATGGTGGCGATATTGGTACACGGGCTGGGCTGGGTGACGCGTCAAGCCATGGGCAGCGTGGTATGGGTGGAACAGGCCAGCTTTTTTCTGGTAGCGCTATTAGGGGCTTGGCTCTGCTGGCGGGCGGTGAAGCAGCTGCGCCATGCCTATGCCGTGCAGAGTGAGCCGGTCATGGAGCACGTACATGCGCATGATCACAGCCACGACCACAGCCACTGCTGTGGCGGTGCCCATCATATTGAACCCGAGCAGGCGTTGGATTGGCGTACGGCCTTGATGACCGTCGGGGCGATTGGTATGCGCCCCTGCAGCGGAGCGATCTTGATGCTAGGTGCCGCAAGCCTTTTGGGCCAATTTTACGTGGGGGTCGCGTCGGTGGTGGCGATGTCGCTGGGCACGGGCATTACCGTATCGATACTGGCCCTGGCGAGTATCGTGGCCCGAGGGTGGGCCACCAAGCGGCTACACAAGCAGAGCCAGCAACGGGTCGAGAAAGCGGCGGGCTGGGCGGCACTCACCGGTGGGGCCGTGATTATTGCGCTGGGAATTTCCTTAGCGCTGGCCGGTGCGGCGCAGCCTGCCAGCGGCCCGTTACTCAACGAGCCGCCCGCGCGTGGCTCAATGCTGGGCGGTTGAGCTTAAAGCGACAGCCCCTCAATTTGCGCTAGCAGCTGTTCCCGTCGCTCCCCCTGCTGGGCGAGCTCATAAGGCTTGGGAGTGCCGTTGCCCCACACCGGCGCGGGCCAGCTGGCGTCATCGGTATAGCGCACCACTAAATGGATATGTAGCTGGCTGACCACGTTGCCCAGCGTGGCGATATTGAGCTTGTCGCCCTGGAAGGCCTCTTTCATGGCCGCTCCCAGTTGAGTGGCCTCCTGCCAGAGCTGCGCTTGCTCCTCTTGACTGAGTTCAAACACTTCGCTGACCGATGCTACTCTGGGCACTAGCACCACCCAAGGGTAGCGAGCATCGTTCATCAGCAGAGCGCGGCAAAGCGGTAGGTCGGCGAGGGGAAAGGTATCGGCCTCTAAGCGTGGATCGAGTTCAAAGGTTGCCAAACGGAGTGCTCCTAAGCCAAACGGTTAGACTAGCATCATAGCAGGCAACGGTTATGTCAGGGAAAACAGGCGAAATGATTAAAACCTGTTACGCTGAAAACACTCCCAGGCGGTAAGGCTGCCGCCGGAGCTTCCCGATGTTGAATGACTTGTTAAGGAGAACACCATGAAAAAACTACTGGCGACTAGCTTTATCGAACATCGCGAAAAACCTCGTACTTCTAGTGCGAGGATGGATAGCGAGGGGCGCGAGAGCGCCCCTGGTCCGGCCTCGATTGTTGCTCAATATACTGCTTGACCATGCTCAGGGGGGCGCCTCCGACACTTCCCGCAAAGTAGCTTGGACTCCACAGCGAGTTCTTCCGGTAGGCGGGCTGCACCAGTTCAGGGTGTAGTAACTTCATCCGCCGGCTGGATACCC
>Ga0209644_1000074_pt1 | contig 51851 bp, 45 predicted proteins | sample ETNvirome_2_1000_FD_184069 | JGI IMG/M metagenome (GOLD analysis project Ga0209644, IMG submission 184069) | Marine viral communities from the Pacific Ocean - ETNP_2_1000 (SPAdes) (version 2) | ecosystem: Environmental > Aquatic > Marine > Oceanic | place: Pacific Ocean | collected 2013-06-22 | reverse complement strand
CCGCGGCCTTCCAACTTAGGAAGACGTTTGCGGTTACCGCGCCTAAAACCACCTGCCATTTGTTACTCCTGTCTATCTATCTGCTCGAGGCGAACTGCTCATGAGGGTGCGCATTATACGTTCTCCCCCATGTCGCTCAAGTTAATCGCCAAACGCTTCGCCGTAGCTATCGGGAGCCAGGTCCTCAAAGCGCGTGTATTTACCAATAAAGGCCATGTGCACCGTACCAATCGGCCCGTTACGCTGCTTACCGATGATCAGCTCCGCAATCCCCTGGTTGTCAGGGTTATCCGGGTTATACACCTCATCCCGGTAAACGAAGGCAATGACGTCAGCATCCTGCTCGATCGCTCCCGATTCCCTCAAATCCGACATCACGGGGCGCTTGTTGGGGCGCTGCTCTAGCGAGCGGTTCAGCTGCGAAAGCGCCACGACCGGGCAGTTGAACTCCTTTGCCAACCCTTTGAGTGAGCGGGAGATTTCAGATATCTCACCGGTGCGGTTTTCAGAAAAGCCTGGGATCTGCATCAGCTGAAGGTAATCGATCATGATCAGCGCCATATTACCGTGCTCGCGTACCACGCGGCGCAGGCGTGAGCGCATTTCATTGGGCGAGAGCGCGGCGGTATCATCAATAAACAACTGTTTATCTTTCAGCAGGTTCACTGCCGAGGTGAGGCGCGGCCAGTCTTCATCCTCTAACTGCCCCGAACGTACCCGCGTTTGGTCAATGCGCCCCAGTGAAGAGAGCATACGCAGCATCAGCGATTCGGCGGGCATCTCCATGGAGAACACCATGACCGGCTTGTCGCTAGAGATGACCGCGTGCTCGACCAAGTTCATGGCGAAAGTCGTCTTGCCCATCGAGGGGCGCCCGGCGATGATCACCAAGTCCGAGGGCTGCAGGCCGGAGGTCATTTCATCCAGGTCACGGAAGCCGGTCGATAGCCCGGTCATCTCGCCTTTGAGGTTGAAGAGCTCATCGATACGGTCGACCGCTTTGGTAAGCAGGTCGCTCATACCAATGGGGCCACCGGTTTTGGGGCGCTCTTCGGCAATTTGAAACACTAGCCGCTCGGCTTCGTTTAACAGCTCATCGGCGGGCCGCCCTTGCGGAGAGAACGCCCCTTCAGCAATTTGATTGGCTGCCCGAATCAGCTTACGCAGCGTGGCGCGTTCGCGAACAATATCTGCATAGGCGCGAATGTTGCTGGCTGAGGGTGTATTGCGGGCCAGCTCTGCCAAAAACCCGAGCCCACCTACAGTATCTAACTGGTCACGGGCTTCCAGCGCTTCGGAAAGCGTGACTACGTCTAGCGGCTGCCCTGACTCCGCTAGATGAATCATGACATTGAACACCAACCGGTGCTCATAACGATAAAAATCGTCGGCTACCAAGCGCTCAGAGACGTTGTCCCACGCCTGATTGTCCAACATAAGCCCGCCTAACACCGACTGCTCCGCCTCTAGCGAGTGCGGCGGCAGCTTAAGCGCCGCCGTTTCTTGATCAGCAGAAGGCTGGTCCTGCATAGCGAGCTCCTTAAAATAACGCATTGCCAACGGCGCTTATCTTAGCCGGGCAGCTTCCTTCGTACCACTGGCATAGCGAATCAGTAGCAGCTTAAAAAGACAAAGGGCGCGGGATATCCCGCGCCCTTAGAGGCGTTAGCGTTGGCGAGCGAGATTACTCGGCGACAACGACCACGCGTACAACGGCGTCCACTTCTGCATGCAGGTGGAGGTCGATGTCGTATTCGCCAGTTTGACGAATCGGGCCCTGCGGCATACGGACTTCGCTCTTGGCAACTTCGATGCCAGCAGAGGAGATCGCGTCGGCCAGGTCACGCGGACCGATAGAACCAAACAGTTTACCTTCATCACCCGCTTTAGAAACCAACGACAGTTCGATGTCGTTAAGCTGCTCAGCACGTGCTTGGGCTTCTGCTTTACGCTCAGCGGCTTGAGCTTCAAGCTCTGCACGCTGCGCTTCGAACGCTTCAACGTTTTCTTTGGTAGCCGGTACGGCTAAACCGTAAGGCACCAAGTAGTTACGACCATAACCAGGCTTAACAGTGACCTTGTCACCCAGGCCGCCCAGCTTACCAATGTTGTCGAGCAGAATGACTTCCATCTCGTAAACCTCTTGTCAATTGCTGCGGGCAAGGCGTGCGCGAACGTTCGCGAATGTATCAATCAGCCCCAACAGCAGCACAATGAGAATCGTGGGCCAGGTCGTGATCAGCAGCACATAAAATGCCACCAGCCACAGCCCGTTCATCCCCTTAATTCCAATAAACCCATGCACTAACGCAATACCGGCTATCAGCAGCGGAATCCAACTCAGCATGGCCAGCGCCTGCGCTCCCAGCACCATACCTGCCACCCCAAGCACTACTAAAATAGCGAGTTCTTTAGGGGCCAGGCGCAGCGCATGGAATTCTTCACGAAAGCCACCTGGGTTATAAAGCCCAGCCTGCCAGCTGCGTGCTAGCGCCAAACATGCGATGGCCGCTAACAACACAACCAACCCCGTGACGCCGCCAATGACCATGGCGGCCAGAGTCGTCGTATCGATGCCTTGGTTGGCAAACTCCGTGAGCATGCGGTCGATCTCTTGCGAGCTCTCGCGCAGCTGCTCCAGCATGAGTTCGGTGCCACCCGGCGGGCTGAAGATGCCCAGCTGAACCATGATCGCGGCCGCTAAGGTGCCAACGATCAGAGCTTCGCTCCAGCGTATCCTTTCGCGCAATATGACCGCCATTAACGAGACGAGTAATACGCTCGCCAGCGGAATCACATCACCCTGCGCCCACCAGAAGCCAGCTGGTAATGCCGCAGCGATAATCACCGGAAGCGCGGGAGCAAAGCCCTTGCGCAAGGTCACTAACGCCGCGATGGCCGCACCCAACCAAAACAGCCAGGGCACTAACGCTGCTAGCGCTGCCCCGCCTGCGGCATAGGGCGTACCACGCATCAGCCATCTTGCGAGTGCCAGCATCACGTCAAACGCTTACTGGTGGCTATCGGAGTAGGGCAGCAGTGCCAGGTAGCGTGAACGCTTGATAGCGGTCGCCAGCTGACGCTGATAGCGTGCTTTGGTGCCGGTGATGCGGCTCGGAACGATCTTGCCGGTTTCGGTGATGTAAGCCTTCAGCGTGTCGAGATCTTTATAGTCGATCTGCTTGACGCCTTCAGCGGTGAAGCGGCAAAACTTACGGCGACGGAAAAAACGTGCCATGGACTAGCTCCTTAAAACGTGCGGTGGATAAAATCAGGCAGTCTCTTCAGCTTCAGCGCGCGGTTTTTCTTCGCGACGCGGACGCTTTTCTTCTGCCGGCTTCATCATCGGGGAAGCTTCGGTGATCGCTTCTTTGCAGCGAACAACCAGGCTGCGGATGATGGCGTCGTTGAAACGGAAGATGTTCTCGATTTCTTCGAGAGTCTCGCCGGTGCACTCAACGTTCATCAGCACGTAGTGGGCTTTGTGGATCTTGTTGATCGGGTAAGCCAGGTGACGACGGCCCCAATCTTCAAGGCGATGCACAGTGCCAGCGTTTTCGGTAACGATGCTGGTGTAGCGCTCGACCATAGCCGGCACTTGCTCGCTCTGATCCGGGTGGACCATAAACACGATTTCGTAATGACGCATGGAATCTCCTTGCGGTTTGGCAGCTTCCGGTGTGCGTTAGGGCAAATGCCTTAACCGCGACAGGGAAGCAAGGAGTTAACTGAAATGCCCCTTCTAGGCCGCGAACAGCCGAGACAGGACATCAAGCAGAACTGTTGATCGTATAAGTCACTTACCAATACGAACGCCCGCTTATGAATAAACGGGCGCAAACATTCTAGTGGGCTGGCCGCTAACTTGCAAGCTGCCGCTGACGAACGGCTTCAAACAAACAAATACCGGTAGCCACCGAGACATTAAGACTCGACACCTGCCCTGCCATAGGCAGCTTGGCAAGATTATCGCAGGTTTCACGGGTCAAACGGCGCATGCCCTTCCCTTCTGCCCCCATCACCAACGCGGTGGGGCCAGTCATATCAATCTCAAACACGCTGGCTTCTGCTTCACCGGCGGTACCGGTAATCCAAACGCCCGCATCTTTGAGCTTGGCCAAGGTGCGCGATAGATTCGTGACCTGATAGACCGGCACGACTTCCGCCGCCCCACAAGCCACCTTTCTGACCGTGGCATTGAGCGGTGCGGCCTTGTCTTTTGCGACGATCACACCATGAGCCCCCGCAGCATCAGCACTACGCAGGCAGGCACCGAAGTTATGCACATCGGTGACACCATCCAGCACCAGCAGTAGCGGCGGTGTAGGCGCATGCCAGGCGCGCAACCTCAGCCATAACGACTCTTCGCCTTCCGGCGTTAATGGCGCGCAAAACGCCACCACGCCTTGGTGCGCCGCACCCTGGGTGAGCTGATCAAGCACCTCGCGAGGCTGCTCTTTAATACGCGCACCGCTTACCTGGGCATTTGCTACCACATCTTTTAGGCGGTTGCCCGCCCCCTGCTGAACCCAAAGCTCGCGCGGGGCTTCACCGCGTTCGAGCAGGCTCTCTAACGCATGAACACCATACACTTGGTCCAAGCCATCCGGCGTGCGAATGGCGGCATTACGCGGGTTACGTCGAGATGACGACGACTTCATGCTCAACCCTTTTTCGCTGATGGTTTACGCGGGCCGTTCCGGGTACGGCGCGGGCCACGACGAGTCGGCTGTTTATCGGTTGCAGCAGCGGCTTTCGGGCCGCCGCTCTCACCACGACGCTTGCGCGGTTGACGGCGCGGGCGCGGCTTATCGTCGGCGAGGCCAAAGTCGATTTTCCGATCATCCATATCGACACGCGCTACCTGCACGGTCAAACCGTCGCCTAAGCGATACGTAGTACCCGTGCGCTCCCCTTTTAGGCGATGCTTCTCGGCTTCGTAATGATAGTAGTCCGACGGCAGCGAGGTGACATGCACTAGGCCTTCTACATAGAAGTCGTCCAGACGAACAAACAGACCGAACTGCGTTACAGAGGCAATCGTGCCTTCGAACGTCTCCCCAAGCTTATCGGACATGAACTCACACTTAAGCCAGCTCTCGACATCGCGGGTCGCTTCATCCGCGCGTCGCTCGGTCATTGAGCAGTGCTCGCCCAGTTCCAGCATTTGCTCGAAGGTATAGGGGCACCACTTGCTCGGCGGCTCTACCGGTGCCCCTTCTACCCGCACGACCGTATTGGTCTGGCGCGGACCGCGAATGACCGAACGTATTGCGCGGTGAACCAAGAGATCGGGATAACGGCGAATCGGTGACGTGAAGTGGGCATACGCTTGGTACGCCAAACCGAAGTGCCCTTCATTTTGCGGTGAATAGACCGCCTGATTCATCGAGCGCAGCATGACCGTCTGAATGATATCGGCATCCGGTCGGTCAGCGATGGCTTCGCGTAGCGCTTGATAGTCTTGCGGCGTGGGTTCGTCGCCCCCACCCAAGGAAAGCCCCAGCTCACTCAAGAACAGGCGCAGCTTGTCTAAGCGCTCGGGCGTGGGCCGCTCATGAATACGGTAAAGCGCAGGCAGGTCATGCTTATCCAAGAAGCGCGCCGTGGCTACGTTGGCGGCCAGCATGCACTCCTCGATGAGCTTGTGAGCGTCGTTGCGGGTACGCGGCACGATTTTTTCGATCTTGCGCTCATCGTTAAAGATGATCGCTGTTTCGGTAGTATCGAAATCGATCGCTCCGCGCTCTTCCCGAGCAGAGCGCAGCAGGCCATACAGCTCGTGCAGGTTTTTGAGCGGCTTGACTAATTCCGCATGCTCACGACGCAGCGCCTCACCCTCTTCGCTCTCGCCATCCAACATCGCCGCCACCTTGTTATAGGTCAGGCGAGCATGGGAGTTCATCACGGCTTCATAGAACGAGTAGCGGCTAATGGCGCCGGTTTTGGAGATATTCATCTCGCACACCATCACCAGGCGGTCGACATGCGGATTCAGCGAACAGAGACCATTGGAGAGCAGCTCCGGCAACATCGGGACGACTTGACCGGGGAAGTAAACCGAGTTTCCACGCGTACGCGCTTCATCATCCAGCGCAGTGCCGGGTCGAACATAGTGCGACACATCGGCAATCGCTACCAGCAGCTTCCAACTACCGGATTTGGTCTTCCAAGCGCAGACAGCATCATCGAAGTCTTTGGCAGATTCGTCATCAATGGTGACAAGCGGAATGTCACGCAGATCGACGCGATGCTTTTTATCCTCCTCCAAGACCTCGGCAGAGATTTCGCTGGTTTGATCCAGCACCTCTGGCGGAAACTCGGCGGGGATGTCATAGCTGCGAATGGCAATGTCGATCTCCATGCCAGGATCCATACGCTCACCCAGCACTTCGATGACTTCACCCACCGGCTGCACCCGCGTGGCGGGCTGCTGCACGATCTTGGCCGAAATGACCTGGCCGTCTTTGGCACCCCCACAGGCGGCATGTGGGATGATCACTTCTTGCGTAATACGCGGGTTTTCAGGAATCAGCACGCCAAATTCCGGCGTGTTACTACGGTATACACCGACAATGGTTTGAGTATTGCGGGCAATCACATCGACAATGGTCGCTTCGTCACGACCGCGACGGTCACGACCACTAATGCGTACCAGCACGTGGTCCCCGTGAAATACACGCCGCATTTGACGAGGCGGCAGGACGAGATCTGGCTTTTTGCCATCATCTCTGAGTACGAAGCCAAAACCATCGCGATGCCCAAGCACCTTACCTTTAATCAGATCGAGCTTATCGATCAGCGCGTAAGCACCTCGTCGATCACGCAGCACTTGCCCGTCGCGCTCCATAGCGGCCAGGCGCCGACGCACGGCTTCTAGGTGCTCTTCATCTTCAATGCCCAGCATTCTACTCATGTTTTCATGAGTAATCGGTTTACCGTAGCTTTCTAAGGCAGCCAGTAGATATTCGCGGCTGGGCGCAGGATTATCGTACTTTTGCGCCTCGCGCTCGGCGTGCGGATCATCACTCAACGTCCAGTACTTCATGCGATCAACATCCTTGGTGGCGTTTGCGGGAGGCGGACAGTTAGCGCAGGCGTGGTGCACTGCGGGTGGGAGTTGTCTTCGACGGCGTTAGCGCCGTTGTCAGCTGCTAATAAGCTGAAGCATGTCATGTTTTGTTTGGTCATAGGCGCAGTATAGCGCTGCCCGCTCAATCACCCAACCACCTAACACCGCATTAATGCGATTTCAGTATTAAAAAAAGCACCTTGGGGCTTGCATTTAACCACGGCCTCGGTATCATACGCGCCACTTGCCCAGATGGCGGAATTGGTAGACGCGCTAGCTTCAGGTGCTAGTGACCGTATGGTCGTGGAGGTTCAAGTCCTCTTCTGGGCACCAAACCACTTCATGTTATCCCCTTTTCATGAAGTCGTAAGGTGCAGCGGCAAGCAAGAAGTAGATGTGAAAGCAGTTAGTTTGTATTCGCCCAGGTGGCGGAATTGGTAGACGCGCTAGCTTCAGGTGCTAGTGTCCGTATGGACGTGGAGGTTCAAGTCCTCTCCTGGGCACCATACGAATACAGACGCTACAACTGTTTTAGTTGTAAAATTTTAGTTGTAAAAAGAATGATGCGCCCAGGTGGCGGAATTGGTAGACGCGCTAGCTTCAGGTGCTAGTGTCCGTATGGACGTGGAGGTTCAAGTCCTCTCCTGGGCACCATTTTATGGTCCCGTCCGCATCACTCTATTATCTTCCTAATAGATATTCAATAAATGCATCGCTCAGAGTTATTCTTAATAGATAACCATCTTTGTATGGCGCTTTTTTGCGTCTTATCTTCATGACTGCGATTGCACCCTACCGCCTTAACTTACTTGCCAAACATGTCAAGCGGGCGAAACATTAATGCGGCTTCGCCCGCCGTGATTGCTGGTTAATGCATCTCCGTGCTTATTGATAGCGCCCAGGGCGGCGAGCAATTTCTTCCAGCGCCCATCCTTGTGTCCGCAGCTCGCCTTCTAGCACGGCTTCCATGGTGGGGGTTAAGTCAGGAAAGAAGTTCAGTCCCGTTTGCGCTTCGATATCATCAATGGTGACGAGATAGTCATCCAGCGGCTCATTGCCTCTGACGTCTTGGGGCATAATAAATGCCAGCGCTAAAGGCGCTTCGTCGTGAGGCGCAACGATAATTTTGTAGAATGCCTCGGGCACTTCCACAAAGCCGACGCGGTTAAACACGTTATCCATAAAGCGCTCAGGGTAGATCGGCCCGGTGATCACCTGTAAGCGCTCAAAACGCGGCGCGAAGTGGTCCATCACCGACTCTTCTAAACGCTGCCACAGTTGGCGATTTAAGTTGGGCCGCTGCGGAGCCATATTACTCATTAAGAAGGTGTCGATTTGCGCACTACGCCCATGCACGGCAGCAATAGCGTAGTTAGGCGCCAGATGCCCGCGGTCGTAGCCGCTCCCTGAGTAGCTATCAGTATCCACCGGCCATAGCGTGCGCCAGTCAGCCTGAAAGTTGGGCCGCCCGCCGATCCGGGTATTGTCCGGTACGGCCTTCACTTGATAGCTCACCCATAGCGCACCGACACGAACATCCGACCATCCCACTAAAAAGCCATCGTTGCGTAAAACGCGATGAAACGTGGTGGGGCGAAACTCCTCCCAAGTGGGCACGCCTTGCCAGGTATAGGCATCTTGATGTTGGCGCCCCTGGAATTCCCACAACCCGGTTCCCACTATTACAAACAGCACAGCGATGCCCAGGCGTCGCCCCTGACGACGCCAGTGCACAAGCGATTTCCCCAACGGAGTCACTCCCCTACAAGCTTTTTAGATAGACCAGTATGTTTTTTTAGTAGGTAGCTAACGTTACCAGCCGAGTGAAAACATGGTTTCCAAGTCGTGACGAGAGTGAACCTGCATGGCATTCAGCGTTTCGGTATCACTAATCCCTTCTACGGCATTTAGGCGCTCGGTCACCAGCTCCGCTAGGCTCTCAAAATCGCGGGTGCGAGCAATGGCGACTAGGTCGTAACGGCCGCAGGTGGAGTACACTTCGCTGATCCCTTCCACATCGGCTAGGCGTTCAGCCACTGCTTTTACTTGGCCTTTTTCGGTATTAATCAAGATCACTGCGTTTTGCATGGCGCCCTCACTAATCATGTCTTGTGGATATCACGCTACGGGGCGAGTATAGCAGCCTGCTAGGTACGGCCAAGCGCTGCCTGACAGCGTGGCTAATTGTCGCGCTATTTATAAGGTTATTCGCACTAATTTTGAGCATGCGCTAGCATGTACCGTAGACCTCCGATTTATAAGACTTGTCGGAGTATTAAGAGGTGGATCACCACCCGACAACCGTAGCAAAACGTCAGACCGTGACGATAAGGAGACACCATGGCTAATCAGAGCCGTCGTAAGTTCATGCGTAACAGTGTGCTGGGCCTCGCTGCTCTACCGTTTGGTGCTGGCATTCTGTCGAAGAGTGCTTTTGCTCAGGAACTGCCGCGTCTGGATCCGTCCTCTCCTACCGCTCAGGCGCTTAACTACGTCGAAGTGGCCAGCGATGCGAGTGACCATCCCGCTTATGAAGAGGGCGAACTCTGCTCTAACTGCATGTTCTTCAATGCAGACACCGAAGGTTGCCAGCTCTTCCCAGAAAACAGCGTTGCACCGGAAGGCTGGTGCCAATCGTGGACGGCCAAAGCGTAAGCAACCCCCAAGGTGTAAGCAAACCTTAGGCTACTGCGATATCCATGACCCCGCGCCCTGCGCGGGGTCACTGTTTTTAGCCAGCCCCTTTGCTCTCTTCCTCTACCGGCCAGTGATAACGGCGGGTGACTTTCCCATCCTCCATGGATACCAAGTGTACAGGGAAGCCCCATAGCTGCTGTAAATGGCGAATCACCGGATAGACACTTCTCCCCAGTGGCCGACGACTATCCTGAATGTGATGCAGCGTTAATGAGCGATCACCGCGAATGGCAGCTTCTACCACCTGAATATTCGGCTCACGCACCGACAGAGCATATTGGCTTGAAAGCGCTTCACGTATGCGTTTGTAGCCACGGTCATCGTGAATAGCAGCAACCTCAAGCATCTCTACCTGGTCGTCATCGACAATTAAAAACAGCTTTAAGTCGCGAATCACCTTAGGTGACAAGAACTGCTGTATGAAGGATTCATCCTTAAAGTTGCGCATCGCGAACTCAAGGGTTTCCCGCCAGGGGCTACCTGCAATATCGGGAAACCACTCGCGGTCTTCAGCCGTCGGCGCATCGCATATCCGTTTGATGTCCATGAAGATGGCAAAGCCCAGTGCGTAAGGGTTCAGCCCGCTGTAATAGGGGCTATCGAACCCCGGCTGATTGATGACCGCCGCGTGGGACTGTAAGAACTCCAGCATTAGTCCTTCATCGACCTTACCCTCATCGTAAAGCCGATTCATTAGCGTGTAGTGCCAGAAACACGCCCACCCTTCGTTCATGACCTGGGTTTGCCGCTGTGGGTAAAAGTACTGGGCCAACTTACGCACGATACGCACGATTTCACGCTGCCAAGGGGTCAGCAACGGTGCGTTCTTCTCGATAAAATAGAGCAAGTTTTCTTGTGGTTCTGAGGGGTAGCAGCCGCCGCTATGCAGGCCTAGCGGGTCATCATCGCTGTGCAGGCTTCCCGGGAGCGGCGCGACGCCAGCTGGCGGCTCGGGGATCGTTCGCCACAACATGTTGACCTGGGTTTGCAGGTACGCTTCGCGCTCGTCTTGGCGTTTGGCCTCCTCCTCTGCCGAGATGGGTGATGGCCGCTTGTAGCGGTCTACCCCGTAGTTTTGTAGCGCATGGCAGGCATCCAAAAGTTGCTCGACGGCGTGCACGCCGTGGCGCTCTTCACACTGGGCGATGTATTTGCGAGCGAACACGAGGTAATCGACGATGGATTCCGCATCGGTCCACGTGCGGAATAGGTAGTTGCCCTTGAAGAAGGAGTTATGACCGTAGCAGGCGTGGGCAATCACTAACACCTGCATCATCAGGGTATTCTCCTCCATCAGGTACGCAATGCAGGGGTTGGAGTTGATGACCAGCTCATAGGCAAGCCCCATTTGTCCACGTTTGTAGGCCTGCTCCACAGAGAGAAACTGCTTACCGAATGACCAGTGGTGATATCCCACTGGCATACCGACGCTGGCGTAGGCATCCATCATTTGCTCGGTGGTAATCACCTCAATTTGATTGGGATAGGTATCCAGCCGATACTCATCGGCGAGCCTGGCGAGCTCCTCATCAAAACGCTCCAGCACGCTGAAATTCCAGTCCGACCCAGTGGCGATGGGCTTGCGGTTTACACTCATGGCGCACTCCTCGACTCGCACTACCGCTCTTGGCTCATGCGGCGCTTGAATAGCTCACGAAAAACGGGGTAGATATCTCCCGCATCGACGATCTGGCGCATGGCAAACCGCTCGGGAAACTGTGCTGCTACGGTTTCGTACTCGTGCCACAACGACTGATGATCGTGCGGGGTAATCTCCACGTAGGCGTAATACTGCAGCTGGGGCATCAACTGCTTTACCAGCAGATCACGACAGATGTTGGAGTCGTCGTCCCAGTTGTCGCCATCGGATGCCTGAGCCACGTAGAGATTCCATTGCCCGGCGGGGTAGCGTTTTTCGATGATCTTGTTGACCAGGTTCAGCGCGCTGGAGACGATGGTGCCGCCGGTTTCTCGCGAGTAAAAGAACTCCTCTTCATTCACCTCTCTAGCAGCTGTATGGTGGCGCACGAACACTAGCTCGACTTTCTCGTAATGCTTTTCTAAAAAAAGATAGAGCAGTAAGAAAAACCGTTTGGCGATGTCTTTATGGTTCTGCGTCATGGAGCCCGACACGTCCATGACACAAAACATCACCGCTTGGCTCGATGGTTGCGGCTGGGCGGCGAGCTGGTGATAGCGCAAATCGTAGGTATCGATGAAGGGAATGGCGTCGATGCGCTTCTCCAGCCGCTCGATCTCGGCTTTGAGCTCCACGATACGCGCCGGGTTACGCAGCACCGGGTCTTTGCGCTCCTCGGCCGCTAGCGCCTCTTGCGCCTCTTTCAAAGCACGTTTGATGGGCGCGCGCATGGCGATACGCCGTGCATAGGCTTCGCGCATCGAGCGGGTAATGCTAATGCGCGAGGGCACCCCATCTCGCGCAAGCCCTGCCCGCACCATTTTGATCTCTTCCAACGACTTGAGCGGCTTGCGTTGTAAATGGGGAAGCTCCAAGCCATCGAAGACGAACTCCAGAAACTCCTCGCGGCTAAGGGTAAACGCAAACTCGTCGTTCCCCTCTCCTTGGTTAGAAGCGCCGCCTTCCTCGGCACCGCCACCACCCCCTTGGCCGCTAGGTCGACGGATTTTGTCACCTTCCAAAAACTCCTTATTACCCGGCGCGACGATGTTGCGTGCCCCGCCCGGCCCGTGCTGAAACACGGGTTCGGAAATGTCCTTGGTGGGAATCGATATTTTCTCGCCGCGCTCCATGTCGGTGATGGAGCGGCGGTTGACCGCCTCCTCCACCGAGCGCTTGATGTGCTTGCGATAACGCTCCAAGAAGCGCTGCCGATTGACCGCGCTCTTGTGCTTAGCGTTAGGTCTGCGATCAATAAAGTAGGTCATTCGACCTCCTCAACACCTCGATCTTGAGCGCCGACTCTTGGCGCTCTTGTGTGCGGGCCGACAGCGGCCCGCTACTGAGACTTACGCACGCGCAGGTACCATTCGGAGAGCAGCCGCACCTGTTTCTCGGTATAGCCACGGTCCACCATGCGCGCCACGAAATCCTCGTGCTTTTTTTGATCCGACTTCGACGCTTTGGCGTTGAACGAGATCACCGGCAACAGCTCTTCGGTGTTGGCAAACATCTTGTGTTCGATGACGCCTTTCAGCTTCTCATACGACTGCCAGCTAGGGTTCATACCGTTGTTTTGCGCCCGCGCCCGCAACACGAAGTTCACCACTTCATGGCGGAAATCTTTCGGGTTGGAGATACCCGCCGGTTTCTCGATCTTCTCGAGTTCCTCGTTCAGCGATTGGCGGTTGAGCAGCTCGCCGGTTTCAGGGTCACGGTACTCCTGGTCTTGAATCCAGAAGTCGGCATAGGTCACATAGCGGTCAAAGATGTTCTGACCGTACTCGCTGTAAGACTCGAGATACGCGGTCTGAATCTCTTTGCCGATGAAGTCCACGTAACGCGGGGCCAAAAACTCCTTGATGAAGCCCAAGTAGCGCTCGAATACTTCGGACGGCAGCTGCTCGCGCTCCAACGCCTGCTCCAACACGTACAGCAGATGCACCGGGTTGGCCGCGACTTCGGTACTATCGAAGTTGAACACCTTGGAGAGAATTTTGAAGGCAAAGCGGGTCGAGAGCCCTTGCATACCTTCATCGACCCCAGCCGCATCGCGGTACTCTTGAATCGACTTGGCGCGTGGGTCGGTGTCCTTCAGGTTCTCCCCGTCATACACCCGCATTTTGGAGTAGATACTGGAGTTCTCCGGCACCTTGAGCCGCGACAGCACTGAGAACTGCGCCAGCATGCGCAGCGTATCCGGCGCGCAGGGCGCGGCGCTGAGGGAGGAGTCTTCCAACAGCTTTTGATAGATCTTGATCTCTTCCGACACCCGCAGGCAGTAGGGTACTTTGACGATATAGACACGATCCAGAAACGCCTCGTTATTGCGGTTGTTACGAAACGCCTGCCATTCGGACTCGTTGGAGTGGGCCAGAATCACGCCATCGAAAGGAATCGCGCCCATGCCCTCGGTAGGATTGTAGTTGCCCTCTTGGGTAGCGGTCAGCAGCGGGTGGAGCACCTTGATGGGAGCCTTGAACATCTCCACAAACTCCATCAGCCCCTGGTTGGCACGGCACAGCCCGCCGGAGAAGCTGTAGGCATCCGGATCGTCTTGGGAGTAAAGCTCCAGCTGACGAATATCGACTTTGCCGACCAGCGATGAGATATCCTGATTGTTCTCATCCCCCGGCTCAGTTTTGGAGATGGCAATTTGATTCAGCCGCGATGGGTAGAGGCGCACCACCCGGAACTGGGAAATATCACCACCGTACTCTTTTAAGCGTTTAGCCGCCCAGGGCGACATCACGCTGCGCAGGTAGCGCCCGGGAATGCCGTACTCCTGCTCCAGCAACTCACCATCCTCTTCCGGTGAGAACAGTCCAAGCGGCGATTCATAGACCGGCGATCCTTTGATGGCATAGAAGGGAATGCGCTCCATCAATAGCTTCAGGCGCTCGGCTAGTGACGATTTACCGCCACCGACCGGCCCCAGTAGATAAAGAATCTGTTTACGCTCTTCGAGCCCTTGGGCCGCGTGGCGGAAGTACGCCACAATCTGCTCAATGGCTTCTTCCATCCCATGAAACTCGGCGAAAGCGGGATAGCGGCGGATCACCTTATTCGAGAAAATACGTGATAGACGCGGGTCTTTCGCCGTGTCGATCACTTCAGGCTCGCCTATCGCTTCCAGCATGCGCTCGGCAGCGCTGGCATACACCTTGGGGTCACGGCGACAAAGCGCCAAGTACTCCTCAAGGCTCATGTCCTCTTGCTGAACGCGGGCAAATCGGTCTTGAACGTGATCAAAGATGCTCATGGAACTCTCCTGTGGCCCATCCCCCAGCGCAACCGCCAAGCCAATACCCCAGACGGTGTGCTATTCGAGGTGTCGCTCTATCAGCGTAGTCAGCATTAGCAAAAAGTGATGACTAAACCTTCAACGCAGCGCTGTTAACGATATGAGCACAGCAACAGGGGGTTAGTTGCGTGAAATATTGTGGCAACCCCACAATGCAACGCGCCGCCTGAGAAGGCGGCGCTTGAGAGCTCAACGTCAGAGCAGTTTTTAGCGGCGGTATTGCTCAAGCACGAACGTCAAGCACGGCTTTCACATCGGCCAACAGCTGATCGAGCAATTCAACGGTGGTGTTCCAAGCGCAGACGAACCGCGCTCCGCCGGCACCGATGAAGGTATAAAAGGTCCATCCTTTGGCTTTCAACGCTTCGATGGCGTGAGGTGGCAATTCAACGAACACACTGTTGGCCTGGGTGGGGAACATCAGCGACACGCCGGGCAGCGCTTGTAGCCCTTCCGATAAGTAGCGCGCCATGGCATTGGCATGTTCGGCATTCGTCAGCCAAGCACCGCTTTCCAGTAGGCCCAGCCAGGGCGCTGATACGTAGCGCATTTTTGACGCCAGCTGCCCCGCCTGTTTGCAGCGGTAGGAGAAATCCTCCGCCAGCTCGCGGTTGAAGAACAGGATAGCCTCACCAAACGCCAGACCGTTTTTGGTGCCCGAGAAACACAGTGCATCGACGCCCACTTGCCAGGTCAACTCTGCGGGTGAGGCGTTCAAGCTGGCACAAGCGTTGGCAAACCGTGCGCCGTCCATGTGTAGGCGCAGGTCGTGTTTATCCGCCATGGCGCGAATGGCCAGCAGCTCTTCACGGGAGTACACAGTGCCCACTTCGGTGGCTTGAGTGAGCGAGACGACTTTCGGTTTTGGGTAGTGGATATCGCTGCGCTTGGTCACCAGCGCTTCAATTCCTTGCGGCGTGAGTTTGCCGTTCGCCCCTGGTGAAGTCAGCAGCTTGGCGCCGTTGGAGAAAAATTCCGGCCCACCGCACTCATCGGTTTCAATATGCGCCAGCTCATGGCAAATCACGCTGTGGTAGCTGCGCCCCATCGCGGAGAGCGCCAGTGAGTTGGCTGCAGTGCCGTTGAACACGAAAAATACGTCGCAATCGTAGTCGAACATTTCACGAAAACGGTCGGCGGCGCGGGCGGTCCAGCGGTCGTTGCCGTAGGCTAAATCATCGGCCTGATTGGCTTCGAGTAAGTACTGCATCGCCTCCGGGCAGATACCGGAGGTGTTGTCACTGGCTAAAAATCGTGGGGTACACTCCGAGGGCATGACGATAATCCTTTTGTCTGACGGTCGTGCGGCGCAGGCTGAGTGCCACCCGCGCCTTAAATCCCTAACGTGGCTTAGTAGTTAGGGTGATCCATCAGTCTATCGCCATTTTAGCGTTAACGTCACGCCCCCCACGCGAGTTACAGCGAGGCCGCCAGCCGGGTGCCTTGATCAATAGCGCGCTTAGCATCCAATTCGGCCGCTTCATCTGCGCCGCCAATCACATGCACGCGGCTACCCGCTTGGGCCAGCGGCGAAATCAAGTCGCGTACCGACTCTTGGCCTGCGCACACCACAATGGTGTCCACCTCGACCACCTGCTCTTGCCCTTCGCGGCGGATGTGTAAGCCCGCATCGTCGATGCGCACATACTCGCAGCCGGCCAGTGTTTCTACGCCACGCTGCTTTAACGAGGCACGATGCACCCAACCCGTGGTTTTACCCAGGTTTTTGCCTGGCTTAGAGCTTTTTCGCTGCAGCATCACAATGCTGCGCGGTGAACGTGGCGGCTGCGGCGCTTTCAAACCGCCCCGCTCGCCCACTGCTAAATCGACGCCCCACTCATCGCACCATGCGGCCACCTCCATGGTGGGGTGCCCCTCGTGGGAAAGCAGCTCCGAAACATCAAAACCAATGCCGCCTGCCCCAATCACCGCCACGCGCTTGCCTACTCGTTCAGGCTGCTCAATGGCGTCTGCATAGCTCAGCACGCTGGGGTGGTCGGCTCCTGGTAACGCCAGTTCACGGGGCACCACCCCCGTGGCAATCACGATTTCGTCAAAATCTGCCAGGGCGCCTACAGTGGCTTCGGTGTTTAAGCGCACGTCCACCGCGTGCTTTTCGAGCATGACGCGGAAGTAGCGCAGAGTTTCGTTAAACTCTTCTTTACCGGGGATTTTGCGAGCGTAGTTAAACTGCCCACCCAACTCGCTGCGCCGCTCAAAGAGCACCACGGCATGCCCACGACTGGCCGCCGCTACTGCTGTGGCAAGCCCCGCTGGGCCGCCGCCTACCACCGCTACCCGCTTAGGTGTTTGCGCAGGCGCCAGGGTGATCTCGGTTTCGTGGCAGGCACGGGGGTTGACCAAGCAGGAAGTCAGCTTGCCCATAAAGGTGTGATCCAAGCAGGCCTGGTTACAGGCGATGCAGGTATTGATCTCCTTCGCCAAGCCCGCCTCGGCTTTACGCACCCACTCGGGGTCAGCCAAAAACGGACGCGCCATCGACACCATATCCGCATGGCCCTCGGCCAGTACGCGCTCAGCCACCTCCGGCATATTGATGCGGTTGGTGGTAATCAGCGGAATCGACAGCGCCGCGCGAATGCGGCGGGTGACTTCGGTAAACGCGGCCCGGGGCACGCTGGTCACGATGGTCGGCACCCGTGCCTCGTGCCAGCCAATGCCGGTATTGATGACGTTCGCGCCAGCGGCTTCAATGGCCTGGCCCAGTTGTACGACCTCTTCCCAGGAGCTGCCCTCTTCCACCAGATCAATCATCGACAGGCGGAAGATCAGCAGGAAGCGCTCGCCAACCGCTTGGCGAATACGCTTGACGATCTCGACAGGGAAACGCATACGCCGCTCAAAATCGCCGCCCCAGTCGTCGTCACGCTGGTTGGTGCGGCGGCAAATAAACTGGTTGATCAAATAGCCTTCCGAGCCCATGACCTCTACGCCGTCGTAGCCCGCCTGCTGGGCGAGCGTAGCGCAGCGAACATAGTCGGCAATCTGCTGCTCTACCTCTTCACTGGAGAGCGCTCGGGGGGTGAACGGGTTGATGGGGGCTTGCAGCGCCGAGGGGGCCACCAGCTCTGGTGAGTAAGCGTAGCGCCCGGCATGCAAAATTTGCATGCATAGGTGCCCACCGGCGGCATGTACCGCGTCGACAACATGGCGGTGCTCCGCCACTTGTGAGGCTTCTGTGAGCGCGTTAGCACCTTGAAATACCGCCCCTTCGGCATTGGGCGCAATGCCACCCGTCACAATCAGGCTTACCCCTGCACGCGCGCGCTCTGCATAGAACGCTGCCAAGCGCTCAAAGCCATTCGGCGCTTCTTCTAAATTGGTGTGCATGGACCCCATCAATACGCGGTTAGGCAGCGTTAAATGTCCCACGGTTAATGGACGAAATAGGTGCGGATAAGCTGGCGCTTGGCGCATCACGGTGCTCCTTCACTGTTATTAGTACGGCGGGCAATCAATGGCTTGCCACTCACATTCAAACAAGCGTATGACATAGCGCTGGCTACGTACAGACTTTTACCACGCAACTGTATCGCCTTTTTATCCAGACGATAGTCGCTATATCGACTACTTTCCCCCTTGCCCCTGGCGGCAAAGCGCGTCAAATTAACCGGCTAACGATCAGGGATTGAATCTAGGGAATGTGCTATGCCATTGATTTACTTTTTACCGCCGCTGGCCACCGTACTGATATGGTCCGGCAATATGACCATCAACCAGCTTTCGGTAGATGCCATTGCTCCTAGCAGTATCGCGTTTTTACGCTGGCTGCTCGCCCTCGTCGTCATGACTCCTTTTGTGCTGCCGGCCGTACTGCGTCACAAAGATGAAATCGTGCGTAACTGGCCAAAGCTAGCTCTGCTAGGGCTTTTAGGGATGGGGCTATGGCAGGGGCTGGCTTATATCGCTGCTGAAACTACCACCGCCACCAATATGGGCATTCTTGCAGCAATGGTGCCGCTGCTCACGGTGCTATTGAGCGCGCTAATTTTGAAGGAACCACCCACATTAGGCGGCGTCGTAGGCGGCGTGCTCGCCTTTATCGGCGTCACCGTGCTGCTGGGCCGCGGCAACCCACTTTCTCTGCTGCAGTTAGAGGTGGCGCAGGGCGACGCGTTAATGGTGGTCGCCGCCACCTGCTATGCGCTTTATGGCGTGATGCTCAAACGCTGGGCGATGAATCTGCCTCCTTGGGTCATGCTCTATGCCCAGGTCTGTTTTGCCGTGTTGTTCTTGCTGCCACCCTACTTGATGGGCCCCATGACGCCGGTGGATGGGAAGAACGTTTGGCTGATCCTGTACGCAGGCATTCCTGCTTCCGTTATTACCACGCTCTTGTGGATGCGAGCGGTCCGCCAAATCGGCGCTAACCAGGCGAGTATCTTTATCAACCTGATGCCGCTATTTAGCGCGCTGATTGCCATGGCGTTACTGGGTGAACAGGTATCGGGGTTCCACTTTATAGGTGGGCTGTTAATCCTTGCCGGGGTGATCATGGCGCAAACGCTGACACGTCCGTTGGTACGCGCGGCAGCCGCCCGTAAAACGCAAAGCGTACAGCAGTGATACAATAGGCCAACTTCATTTTATGAATGGGAACCCCTGACCTATGTCCCTAGAAGACCTGCACCTCAATCTGCGTAACCTCACCAGCGACGACTACGAGCAGCTGAAATCGCTGATGGATGCGGTGTATCACGATATTGGTGGCGCTTGGCCTAAGCACACCATCGATAAGCTGATCCAGGAGTTTCCCGACGGCCAGATTGCCATTGAAGACGACGGCGTACTGGTGGGCGTCGCCCTCACCGTGCAGGTGGATTACGACGAGTTCTCCAACCCGCACAAATACGACGATTTGATCGGCCATCGTGAAATCATCCTGAACAATCCGGAAGGCGATGCCATGTACGGGCTGGATGTACTGATCCACCCAGACTATCGCGGCTACCGCCTGGGCCGCCGCCTATACGAAGCGCGTAAAGAGCTGTGCCGTTCGCTCAACCTGCGGGCTATTTTGGCGGGCGGACGTATTCCCGAGTATCACCAGCACGCCAGCGAGCTACCCCCGGCCCAGTACATCGACAAAGTCTCCCGCAAAGAGATTTACGACCCGATTCTGTCGTTCCAGCTTGCCAACGACTTCCAGGTCAAACGTCTGTTACGCAAGTACCTGCCGGAAGACGAGCAGTCGCGTGGCTACGCCACGCTGTTGGAGTGGAACAATATTCTGTTCGAGCCCGCTGAAAACGTGCTAGACACTCGCCCCACTCAGGTACGCGTGGGCGCGGTGCAGTGGCAAATGCGTGAGTTCGCCTCCGTGGAGGCTGCGCTGCAGCAAATCGAGTATTTCGTCGATGCGTTGTCGGATTATCAAAGCGACTTTGCCGTTTTCCCGGAGCTGTTCACCACGCCACTCATGGGCCTGCAGGATCGCGCCGCGCAGAAAGACCAGACCGCTGCCATCCGCTTTTTGGCGGGCTTCACCGACCGTTTCAAGAGCGAGCTGTCGCGGATGGCGGTGTCCTACAACATCAACATCGTCGGTGGTTCGATGATCGAGGTGGGTGAGGATGACCGTCTTTATAACGTGGCTTACCTGTTCCATCGGGACGGCGAGGTGGAGAAACAGTCCAAGCTGCATATCACCCCGCAGGAGCGGCGCGACTGGGTGATCGAAGGCGGCGACGATCTGCAGGTGTTCGATACCGATGCAGGCCGTGTCGGCATCCTGATCTGCTACGACGTGGAATTCCCGGAACTGGGCCGCCTGCTGGCCGACCAGGACATGGACATTCTGTTCGTGCCGTTCTGGGTCGACACCAAAAATGGCTACCTGCGTGTGCGACACTGCGCTCAGGCGCGGGCTATCGAGAACGAGTGCTACGTGGTCATCTGCGGAAGCGTCGGCAACCTGCCGTCCATCGAGAACCTGGATATCCAGTATGCCCAGTCGGCGGTATTCACCCCCTCCGACTTTGCCTTCCCCCACGATGCGGTGCTGGCCGAAACCACGCCCAACACCGAGATGATCATCTTCTCGGACCTGGACTTGACCCGCCTGACCGTAGTGCGTGCAGAAGGCTCGGTCACCAACCTCAAGGACCGCCGCAAGGATCTCTTCGACCTGCGCTGGCGGGACTGGTCGCTGAAGTCCGGCAGTAGGCAAGAAGACTAACGCTCAACCTGCGACCCACTACGCATAAGTACGCCAACGCCGCCCACCGGGCGGCGTTTTGTCATTCACAAATCGCTATTCACAGCTTTCTATTCACACCTCCCTATTAACCACTCACCCAAGAGCTACTCATCCGGCCAAACAAGGTGGCTCGGCACGCGGCCTTTGGCATCGAACGCGACGCCCTCGGCACGCAGCTTTTCGTGCTGGCGTGCCGCGCCGCCGTGGTCAGCCAGTTTGAGTGACGCGGAAATGACACGATGCCAGGGTAGCTGATGCCCCTCGGGCAGGTGACGCATGGCCGACCCCACCATGCGCGCCGTTGCTCCTTCGGTCATCTTGGCAATGCGGCCATAGGTCGTCACCCGCCCCGCCGGAATTTGATCGACAATGGTGTAAATCTGTTCGAGCAGTTCCGGGCGCGGCATGACAACCTCGTTTGGCTTATGGCGTTGGTTTAGAGCGCTTCGACGAGCTGATCAATGGCTTGGAAGGCTTCTTTCAGGGCAGCATCGCGGTGAGCGTCGCCCATGTTCAAACCTTCAGCAAACACCACTTCCACATCACTGATGCCCATCAGGCCCAGCATTGTTTTCAGGTGTGGCGTTTGGCTATCGAACTCGGTGCCCGCGTATTGACCGCCACGAGCAGCCAGAATAATGGCCCGCTTTCCTTCGATCAGCCCCTGCGGGCCGTTTTCAGTGTAGCGGAAGGTTTCACCGGCGCGCAGCACGCGGTCAAACCACGCTTTCAGCTGGGAGGGAATGCCCAGGTTGTACATCGGCACCGCCAGGACTAGCACGTCGTTAGCACGCAGCTCCGCCAGCAGCTCATCAGAGTGAGCGGCAAGCGCCTGCTGTTCAACGGTGCGCTCTTCAGCCGGGGTCTGCCACGCGCCCAGCTCTTCGATAGCAAGGTGCGGCAGCGCGTTGGCAACCACATCGCGGTGGGTCACGGCGACGCCATCACGTGCAGCGGCCTGCTGCTGAAAATGGCTCGCCAGCGCGTTGGACTGGCCGTTGTCGCCGAGGATAGAAGAGGTCACTAACAGGGCACGAGTGGTCATGAAAATTCCTTAAAAACAGAGAGAAGGTTGGGCGCTATTCTACGGCGCTTTTCGGTGAGCAAAAGCGCAACGTTTTCCGAGCTACATTCGACAAAATCGAACTATTCACCCATGAAAAAGCCCCACGCGTGGCTGCTTGAATCGCAGCAACGCGTGGGGCAGATGACGACTAGCAGGCAGATACGTGGCTATTTCTTAGTCGGCCAGGCGTTCGGATCTACTTTGTTCGCCAGTTTCGGAAACTGGCTGGGGTCGAAGACCGGTTCTTTACCCGCCTTGAGCTGCGTGTCGTAATCTTTGAACAGCGCAAAGGCAATGGGCGATAGCAGCAGAATCGCCACCAGGTTAATGATCGCCATCATACCCATGGAGAGATCCGCAAAATTCCAGATCGCCCCCAGGCTGGCCACGGACCCAACCATGATCATGCCCAGCACGGCAAAGCGGTAAATCATCACCGCCAGCGGCGCACGGCGGCCCGCCAGGTACTCGATGTTGGATTCGCCGTAGGAGTAGTTAGCAATCACCGAGGTGAAGGCAAACAGCAGGATGGCAATGGCGATAAACATGCCGCCCCAGTCTCCTACGTGGCTGGACAGCGCCGTCTGGGTTAGCTGAATGCCGTTATTCTCTTCACCCGCTAGCAGCTCAGGGCCCGCCATGATGATGATGGCCGCCGTCGCGGTACAGATCACTAGAGTATCCAGAAAAACGCCCAGCATTTGAATGAAGCCCTGGGCCGCCGGGTGATCCGGGCGGGTGCTAGCAGTTGCTGCCGCGTTAGGCGCAGAGCCCATGCCCGCTTCGTTAGAGAACAAGCCGCGCTGAATACCGTTCATAATCGCTTGCGAGATGGCATAGCCCATCGCACCGCCGGCCGCCTGCTCAATACCAAAAGCGCTCTGCACGATTGTCATGATGGCAGCGGGCAGGTCGCTAATATTCAGCGCCACCACGACCAGCGCCAAGATCAGGTACAGCAGTGCCATCAGCGGCACCACTAACTCGGCCACTTTCGCAATCGACTTCAAGCCGCCGAAAATAATCGGCGCAACGATGGCCATCAAGACTAACCCCATGGCCCAGGTGGGAATGGCGAATGCCTGCTCCATGGCCTGGGCGATAGAGTTGGCCTGTACGCTGTTAAACGCCAACCCAAACGCAATAATCAGGCAGATCGAAAACAGCACCGCGAGCCAGCGCAGCCCCAAGCCGCGTTCGATGTAGCGCGCCGGGCCACCGCGGAAGGTGTTGTCGCCATGGTCGGTTTTGTAGGCCTGAGCCAGCGTGGACTCCACAAAGCTGGTCGCCATGCCCACCATGGCGGTCATCCACATCCAGAAAATCGCGCCTGGGCCGCCGAAGTAGATCGCCACCGCAACGCCCGCTAGGTTACCCGTGCCCACCCGCGCGGCGAGACTGGTAGAGAGCGCCTGAAACGAGGAAATACCGCCGTTGGAATGCCGGGAGCCGCGCAGCAGCTTGAACATATGTCCGAAATAACGAATTTGAATAGCACGGGTCATGACCGTGAAATAGAGGCCAGCACCGATGAGCAGGTAAATCAGCACACTGCCCCATAACAGCCCATTACCGCGGTCCACCATCGCGGTCAACAGGGGAGGAAGAGTAAAATCCATACCAAACACACCTTTTTTAAAACGAAGAAGGCGCATCATTCTTCACGGTTGCACCAAAATGGCAAGAAAATTGGTGAATTTACTCATTATCAGCAAAAAAAACTAACAACCGAATACGCTGACTGATGGCCGCCTGGGTAACTCCTAACTCACTACCGGCGGCAGTAAAGCTCAGGGTGCGGACAGCAGACTCAAAGGCTTGTGGCCATAACAGCGGTGGTAATTGGCTCATGAAAAAGCTACCTATAAATTAAACAAAGTCTTTGGGGCTAATGCCAGTCAGTTAAGCCTGACTGGCATTAGGCTTGGTACCGCGCTTATAAAGTGCTGTGGCAACTCTTCCACAGCGATGCCCATCAGTTGGAGTTCACCTTAAAACCGGGCCAGATGGTGGCGTTCGATAATCGTCGCGTGCTTCACGGCCGCAGGGAGTTCGATCCCAATAGCGGTGCTCACCATCTTCAGGGCACCTATCTAGACCGCGATATGCTGGCTTCGCGCCTGCGTGTTCTCGCTCGTACCACCGCGTAATCACAATAACCTAAGCAAGAAGATCCCCTTCCATGACGCGTTTAACCCGTCCACTCGTTTCTACCATTGCCCTAAGCTTGGCAGGCGTTACCACCCAAGCCGCCCTTGCTGATGACGCCACGCTCGATTTCGGCGTCCCGGCCTGGGGCGCTTATCTCAAAAAAGTCATTCAATGGACTGCCGCTAGGGCGCAGTACAGCCGTTCAATGTGGCCAGTAAGCGGCGCGAACCACCCTGTTCACGGTGCTCACCTAACCACACCCCTTGCCAGGTGCCAAGGGCTAAGCGGCCATCGCGTACCGCAAGGCTAAGCTGAGTGCCTAGCAGGCTAGAGGCCACATGGGCAGGCATGTCATCAGGGCCTTCTAAGGTGTGCTGGAAGTAGCTCAGCCCTTCGGGCACTAAGCGGCGAATAAAGGCATCCAGATCATGACGAACATCTGGGTCGGTGTTTTCATTGAGCGTTAACGAGGCGGAAGTGTGCATCAGCTGTAAATGCAGCAGCCCTTGGTGGCACTCTGCCAAACAGGGCAACGCCCTGACAATCTCATCGGTAATCAGGTGAAAGCCCCGAGGCATTTCCGGCAAGTGAATCTCTTGTTGATGCCACATAATCACTCCTTTGTTATAAGCATTATTAAGAGGATACGGTAACAGACATACCATAGCCTATTTCCTTGGCCTGCCGTATCGCGCCCAACGGGAACCATGACACGCAGTGACCCACACTGATAGATTTAACGTTTATTGTTCACGTGCAAGGAGCAAGATGATGAAAGCCACATCGCGGCCAAGGAGCCTGGCCACGCTGGCAGCGGTTGCCGCTACCGGCACACTGCTGATCGGCTGCACCGGTATTCCCGATGGCACCGAACCCGTCTCTGGTTTTGAGCTAGAACGCTATTTGGGCGAGTGGTACGAAATTGCCCGCCTGAATCACTCCTTTGAAGAGGGGTTGGACTGCGTCACAGCTACCTACAGCCTGCGTGACGATGGCGGCGTTAAGGTAATCAACCGAGGCTACAACCTGGAAGAGCAAGCCTGGGATGAAGCCGAGGGGCGCGCCTACTTTATTGATGATGAGAGCGTTGGTCGGCTGAAGGTCAGCTTCTTTGGCCCGTTTTACGGCGGCTATAACGTCCTTGAGCTAGATGACGATTACCAGTGGGCATTGGTGGCAGGCCCCAACCGCGACTACCTATGGATTCTGGCCCGCACGCCAACCCTTGAAAGCGACGTGGAGCAGCGCCTGCGCCAGCGCGCCGCCGAGCTGGACTTCCCCACCGATGAGCTGATTGACGTGGTGCAGGACCAAACCTGTCCAGGCCGCTAGCGCACCCCGCCTGTCAGCCATTGGGCAAGGCGGGCACCCTGCCCGCCATTTCCCGCTGTAAAAAATCAATGAAGGCGCTAATGCGCGTCGGTATATGGCGGCGGTGCTCAAACACGGCATAAAAGTCAGCGCGAACGCCCTGCCAATCGGGCAGCAGCGTGCGCAGCGCGCCGCTAGCCAAGTGCTCGTTCACATCCCACCAGGAGCGCAGCATCACGCCGTGGCCATCCAGCGCTAAGCGAGTAATTACCTCGCCGTCGTTACTGGCCAGTTGCCCGCTAACTTTCACCGCTTGGCGCTGCGACGAGTGGCGATGCTCAAAGCGCCATAGTGGGAAGTCGCTATCGTTTTCACGAATTACCAGGCAGCTGTGTTGGGCAAGATCGCTCGGCACGTTCAGCGCGGGCATTTTCGCCATATAGCTTGGCGAGGCGCACAGCACTCGCCGGTTGGGAAGAATACGCTTGGCGACTAGGCGCGAATCCGGCGGCTCGCCAATGCGAATCCCCACATCAAAACCGTGATCGCTTAAATTGAGTGGGAAATTCGTCAGTTCCAGCCAGCTCTCCACCGCCGGGTGTTCTGCGCAAAAATGTGAGAGCAGCGGCGCAATATGCCGCCTGCCAAAGCCAAAGGTCGCGTTGACCCGCAGCCGTCCAGTAAGCCCTTGGCTCGCGGTATCGCTGAGTGCGCTCTCCAGCGTTTGCAGCTCTTCTAAAATCAGCCCACCTTGAGTGAGATAGCGCTCCCCCTCGGCGGTCAGCGTCAAGCGGCGAGTGGTACGCGCCGCCAGCGTCACGCCAAGCCGGGCTTCTAGCTGCTTTAAGCGTTTGCTGACGGCCGAGAGTGACAGCCCCAGCTCTCGGGCGGTGGCAGTTAGGCTCCCTGCCCGGGCCAGCTGCTGAAAAAAGGCGAGGTCATCCAGCATCATGGTATTCTTCACTTTAAGGCAACAATAGCTTGCATAGTAGCCTGATTATCTCGTCGCCAACAGGCGCTACACTCATACCACGAAAACACGCCCTGCTATTTTGTGACGTCTAATAAAACAAGGAGCCCCCATGGCCCATCGTATTGCAGTCATCGCTGGCGACGGTATCGGTACCGAAGTGATGCCAGAAGGCATCCGCGCACTAGAAGCCACCGCCAAGCGCTTCAATATCGACCTGGAATTCACCACGTTTGAGTTTGGTAGCTGCGACTACTACCTGGAACACGGCAAAATGCTGCCCGATGACTGGTTTGAGCAGCTCAAAGGCTTTGATGCGCTGTTTTACGGAGCCGTGGGCTGGCCAGAAAAAGTGCCGGACCATATTTCGCTATGGGGTTCGCTGCTGCAATTCCGTCGTCAATTCGACCAGTACATCAACCTGCGCCCTTGCCGGTTAATGCCTGGCATTAAAAGCCCGCTGGCGGGCCGCAAGCCTGGTGATATCGACTTTTACGTGGTTCGTGAGAACACCGAGGGCGAGTACTCCAGCGTCGGTGGCAAAATGTATGAAGGCACCGAGCGTGAAATCGTCATTCAGGAAACGGTGATGAGCCGAACCGGTGTCGACCGCGTACTAAAGTACGCCTTCGATCTAGCGCAAACCCGCCCGCGTAAAAAGCTCACCTCGGCCACGAAGTCCAACGGTATCTCCATCACCATGCCCTACTGGGATGAGCGCGTGGCCGAGATGGCCAAACAGTACCCAGAGATCGCCGTGGATAAGTTCCACATTGATATTTTGACCGCCAACTTTGTGCTGCACCCGGACTGGTTTGATGTAGTGGTAGGCAGCAACCTGTTTGGCGATATTCTTTCCGACTTAGGCCCGGCCTGCACCGGCACCATCGGCATTGCGCCCTCCGCCAATATCAACCCGGAAGGCAAGTTCCCCAGCCTGTTCGAGCCGGTTCATGGCAGCGCACCCGACATTGCGGGCAAGGGCATTGCCAACCCCATCGGCCAAATCTGGTCAGGCGCCATGATGTTGGAACATCTGGGACACAAGGAAGCCGCCGACGCCATGGTCGAGGCCATCGAAGCCGTGCTGGGCGAAGGCGATAGCCAAGTGCTCACCCGCGACGTAGGTGGCCAGGGCACTACGGTAAGCCTAGGGAACGCCATTGCCGAGCGGATTGGCGGCTAATCCCCTATAAAAACAACGCCCCATAACGAGCAACGCCTCGCTGCATTAACAGTGAGGCGTTGCTCGTTTTCAGCTAGCATTTTTAGCTAACGATTAACTCGCCAGCTTAGCGGCAATTTCAGCCACGTGTTTACCCTGGAAGCGGGCAATTTTCAGCTCGCGGTCATCCGGCTGGCGGGAGCCATCACCGCCGGCCAGCGTTGCAGCACCATAGGGCGTGCCGCCGCTTACTTTCGAAATATCAAACTGCTCTTCAATGCCGTAGCCAATCGGCACGATGACCATGCCGTGGTGGGCCAGGGTGGTCCAGGTGGAGGTAATGGTCATCTCGTCGCCACCGCCGGTACCGGTCGAGGTGAATACGCTCGCCACCTTGCCACGCAGCGCGCCGTTGGCCCACAAACCACCGGTTTGGTCGAGGAAGGTACGCATCTGGCCGGCCATGTTGCCAAAGCGAGTGGGCGTGCCGAAGATGATGGCATCGTAATCGGCCAGCTCTTGGGGCGTGGCTTCCGGCGTGGTGAAATCCTGCTTGCCGCCCGCGTTTTTGAACACCTCTTCCGGCATAGTTTCGGGCACGCGTTTGACCGTGACCTCTACGCCATCAACACCCTTTGCCCCCTCCGCCACAGCGGCTGCTAAGGTATCGATATGTCCATACATGGAATAATAAAGTACCAGTACCTTCGTCATTACTCACTCCTTTGGACTTGCATTCAAGCATCAGACAGGTTGCCCACAGCGGGCAGTGAAAACTCATTGAAACATAGCGCAGTTAAGCGTAGATAAAAGCGAATGTTTTCGACGCCGCGCTTCGATTTCATCGATGTGCCGACCTTGCACTTGTGCCACTTCAGCACTAAAAGCGCTGGGCCTGAAAACGCTTGTAGCGATCTGCCATAAGCGTTTTTTTGTGCCAACAACTTTCATCTTCCCACCGACCATTTTCACGCGAACGACGTCCCCACTTGTGGTCAACGGCCAGCGTGGTAAAGGTAGGGTAACAAAAAGCGAATGCCCATGCTTAAGGACACTTTCATGCTAGGCCAATGGCTCGACTGGACGCTTGACGGCGAACGCCCTTCCCCGCGCATCGGCCGCTTCCCAAGCGGCACTTACCATCTTCATGGGCCAGGTGTTCTGGAACTAACGCCCAATATTTTGCGCCCAGAGGCCCGCGCCTGTGTGTTTTCTGCGGCGATACACGGTAACGAAACCGCTCCTGTGGAACTCCTTGGCGACTGGCTCAGCGCTCTAGAAGCCAGCTCCCTGCAATTAGGTGCGCCGATATTAGTCATTTTAGGCAACATTCCCGCCTTAAAAGAACAGAAGCGCTTTATCACCACCAATCTTAACCGGCTATTCAAGCGCGAGCTGGACGCAAAGGGCAGCGAACCAGACCGAGCTCGAGAGCTAATGGAAGCGGTCGATACGTTTTTCAATCGTCATCATGCGCTGCCTAAGCTACATTACGACCTGCATACCGCGATCCGTGGCAGCTTATACACCCGCTTTGTGGTAGAGCCCTATGCAGAAACTGCCACAGACGCTGAACAGTGGCAGTGGTTGGCCGCTGCCGATATGCAGGCAGTGCTGCATCAACATCAGCATAGTTGGACCTTCTCCCACTACAGCAAACACTATCACCACGCACAGGCGTTTACCTTCGAGCTTGGCCGCGTCGCGCCGTTTGGCGAGAACGACATGGCGGCGCTGGCACCGATGCTAACGTTGCTCAGCTCGCTCAGCGCAGGTTACGAGCCGCCGAAAAAAACCGCCGAAACCATGGCCTTTTTTAAAGTACAGCACGAGCTGATGCGCCAAGCGGAGGACTTTACACTCTGCTTCGACGATGACGTGCCCAATTTCAGCCGTTTCGAGCCCGGCACCTGCCTCGCCAAAGATGGGGTAGCGGGTGATTTCATCGTGGAGAAGACACCATTACATGTGGTGTTCCCCAATGCCCACGTCGACATAGGCGCTCGTGCGGCACTGTTGGTGGTACCCAGTCATGCCATTACCTGACGGACACTTGCGCTACTGTCTGACGATGAAAACGTACTTTTCATAACGACGTCTTTTTTTATAACAACAACATGAAGGGGCCGTCAGGACACATCGCTACGTACCAAGGCCAATATCGCCCTGATAAAGTACGCGCATTTGGCGCAGTCCTGATAGAATCGCCCCTTTTTTCGCGCCAGCCGCACACACGCACGACGAATTCATTTGTTGCTGCTGCGGCAACCCTGTACTGGAGCCTAAGTTATGGCCGCTACGCCTACTCCCCTTGAAGTGCGCAATATTAAAAAGCGCTTTGGCGATACAGAAGTCCTCAAAGGCCTCTCTCTCGAAGCCCAAAAAGGTGACGTCATCACCCTCATTGGTGCCTCAGGGTCAGGCAAAAGCACCTTCTTGCGCTGCATGAACCTGCTGGAACAGCCGGACGACGGCGAACTGTACGTTCACGGCGAGCAAATCCGTTTTAAAACCACCAAGCACGGCCGCGAACCCGCCGACTGGAAACAGGTGGTTCAAATGCGCGCCAAGCTCTCGATGGTGTTCCAGAGCTTCAATCTATGGGCGCACATGACGCTGCTGGAAAACATCATCGAAGCGCCGATCCACGTGCTCGGTAAGCCGAAAAAAGAGGCCATTGAGCACGCCCACGCACTGCTGGACCGCGTAGGGCTTAGCGCTCGCGCCAACGCCTACCCGGCACAAATGTCCGGCGGCCAGCAGCAGCGCGGCGCCATTGCCCGGGCGCTGGCCATGGACCCTGAAGTGATGCTGTTTGACGAGCCGACCTCAGCGCTCGACCCGGAGCTAGTGGGCGACGTGCTGAAAGTCATGCGTGACTTGGCCGATGAGGGACGCACCATGGTCGTGGTCACCCACGAAATGAGCTTTGCCCGCGACGTTTCCAGCAAGGTAATTTACCTGCACCAAGGTTTGGTAGAGGAACAAGGGGCTCCCGACGATGTACTCGGTAACCCACAGTCACCACGCCTGAAGCAGTTCCTGGCTCCCAAATACTGATCCTCGAGGCACCCACACCATGCTCGATTTGCAAGGTTACGGCCCCCGCCTGATCGAAGGGGCGGGCGTTACCGTTCAACTGGCCGTTCTATCGCTGATCTTGGCCATCCTCCTAGGGCTGCTGACGGCCAGCGCCAAGATGTCGCGTAACTGGCTGTTACGTCGCACCGCCACCGTTTACACCACGGTGATTCGCGGTGTGCCGGACCTAGTGCTGATGATGCTGCTGTTCTTCGGCGGCCAGATCGGCGTCAATGCCATCAGCGATATGCTGTATTACAACTACGACATCGACATTTACATCAATTTCAATGCCTTTGCCGCAGGCGTACTGACCATCGGCTTCATCTTCGGCGCCTACATGGGCGAAACCTTTCGCGGGGCGTTCATGGCCGTCGACAACGGCCAGATCGAGGCAGGCAAGGCCTACGGCATGAGCAACGCACTGGTGTTTCGGCGTATTCGCTTTCCTCAGATGATGCGTCATGCGCTGCCCGGCCTCTCCAACAACTGGATGGTGCTGCTCAAGACCACCGCCCTGGTGTCGGTGATCGGCCTGACGGACATGGTGCGGGTGGCGGCAGAAGCCTCTCGGGCCACCCACGAGCCATTTGTCTTCCTCATTCCGGTGGCGGCGGCCTATCTGCTGATTGCCAGCGTCTCCGAGTGGGTCTTCGCACGGTTGCAAAAACGTTACGACATCGGCTTCGGGGGGCAGTGACATGCTGGACATCTCTGCATGGTTCAACGATTTACTGGCGGGAAACCTGATCTTCACCCCCACCACCCTGGGCTACTACTGGGAAGGCCTGGTGACCACCACCCAGCTGGTGTTCCTCTCGCTGGTGGCCGGCCTGATCCTGGCCGTCCCGCTGGCCATCATGCGCAGCTCAAAACATAAATGGATCAGCCTGCCGGTCTACCTCTATACCTACGTGTTTCGCGGCACGCCGCTACTGATCCAGCTCTACATCATCTACTACGGCGTTGTGTTCATCGACGGTATCCAGGAAACCTTCCTGTGGCCAGTGCTAAAAGAAGCCTTCTACCCGGCGCTTATCGCCTTTACGCTCAATACGGCGGCCTACACCACCGAGATCTTCCGTGGGGCGATCAAAGCCACGTCTAAAGGCGAGATCGAAGCAGCGCGCGCCTATGGTATGTCGCAAAACCTAATGATGCGGCGGATTATTCTGCCCAGCGCCTTTCGTCGTGCGCTGCCCGCTTACGGCAATGAAGTCATCTTCATGCTGCACGCCAGCGCGATTGCTAGCGTGGTGACGCTAATGGATCTCACCGGCGCGGCACGCTTTGTGTATGCCCGCTTTTATGCGCCGTTTGATGCCTTCCTGTTTGTCGCGGCCATCTATCTCTGTTTAACCTTTGCGATTTTGTATTTTTTCCGCTTCCTAGAGAAAAAATTACTGGCCCACCTGCGGCCACAAAATTCCTAGCTACAATAAATCCAACACGTCCAGCGTAAAACAAACGTTGGTTCAAATGCAGACTCCCCCTTTTCGCCGACCTCAACCTGGGGTACGTTAAGGGGGATCACCTTGGGTGAACCTGCTTCTTTTGGAGTCTAAAAATGAAAAAACTACTGACCGTTTCTCTGCTGGGCTTGGCCGTCGCTGCAGCATCTTCTGCTCACGCGCGCGATTACGACAACGTGCGTATCGGCGTCGACGTTCCCTACGAGCCCATGGAATACCGCACCGCTGAAGGTGAACTGACCGGCTTCGACATCGACCTGGGCAACGCCCTATGCGAGCGTATCGGTGTTACCTGTGAGTGGGTCGAGCAGGAGTGGGACGGCATTATTCCAGGCCTGATGTCGCGTAACTACGATGCCATCATGTCCTCCATGACCATCAACGACGAACGCCGTCAGCAGGTACTGTTCTCCGATCCCTACATCACCATGCCGTCTGCCTGGTTCGCTCCGAGCAGCCTGGACATCAGCGAAGCCAACGAAGAGACCCTGGCGGGCAAAACCATTGGCGTTCAGCGCGGCACCCTACAGGATAACTACGTCACCGATAACTTCAGTAGCGTCGCTGACATCAGCCGCTATTCCACCGCCGACGACATGGTGCTGGACATGGAAGCACAGCGTCTAGATATCGTCTTCCTCGACTTCCCGATCGGCCAGTCCACGCTGCTAGACAGCGAAGAAGCCGAGTACGTCGTGGTGGGTGAACGCATTAGCGAGCCTAAAGAGTACTTCGGTGAGGGTTTCGGTATCGCCTTCCGTCAGCGTGATGAAGCGCTGGCCGAACAGTTCAACGAAGCTCTGGCTGAGCTTCAGGAAGACGGCACTTACGATGAAATCTACGCCCGTTACTTCGGCGAAGAGTAAGCGCGCTAACTGCCTAAGATTGCCTCCCCGCTTGGGGAGGCACGCAAGCGATACGCCATCATGCCCTCACTCCGCATCTTACCTCCCGCGCTGCACGCGCTTCGCCCAGGTACCCATGGCAATATCGCCCGTTTCTACCTGAGCGAATGGTTCGACGAATAGCCCACCCCGCCTTTTGGCACGCCCGTGCCAACTTCCCCTCGTTACGCTGACCGGTTCGGTAGCCAGCGATATTCTCTACATTCCTGAGTTCATCGGCCCGGATGCGGATTTTATTGTGCTCAGCGAAGGCCGCTGGGCCATTGACCACGTTTGGGCGCTGGGTAAACCGATTTTCAGCGCCTGCCAGGCCCCGTCACTCCAGCGAACTTGCTCCGCCAAACCGGGTCTTTACTATCACTTAACCACATACAAGGAGGTAGCATGGCTGAATCGACGGCGGCTCACGCAACGCCACAGGCAAGCGCCGCAGAGGTGTTTCGCCCCTCTTCCCACTGGACGGCCTGGGGACAGTGGCTGGCGCTGTTCACCATGACTGTGGACCACCTGACCCGCTACGTGCTGCCGGGAGACTGGGATTTAGGTTGGGCGGGTTCATCCATTGGGCGCATTGCGTTTCCGCTGTTTGCCGCCATGGTGGCGTGGCACGGCCTGTTTAATACCCGCAACCCACTGCGCTACTCACGGCGGATTTTGATTATCGGCCTCGTCGCACAGCTGCCCTATATGCTGATGCCCCGCGCCTCCGATGCGTTTATCTTGAACGTCTGCTTCACCTTGGCCAGCGGCTTGGCACTGGGTGCTTTGGTACGCCAGGGCTGGCAGCACTACCAGCAACAAACCTTAGGTTTGGGCTGGCTGATGCTGGGAGCCGCGGTGGTCGTTACCGCGTGGTATTTGCTCGGGTTCTGGGTGGAGTATGGTCACAACGGCCTGCTGCTGATTCCGCTGTTTATGTTTGCCATGCAGGCGCTCAGCGAAACCCGAAATGCGTTGAAATCGCGCCTTTGGGCGGGGCTAGCGGCATTTCCTGTGCTCTGGATTGCCGGGCAAATGAACGCCTCCGACATGGCTAAATCGTTCACCGTCGCCACCTGCGTGATCGTGCTGATGCTGGCTGCCGGTGCTGCCCAGCGAGTGCCGCCGGTGGCGCTGGAAATGCCGCGCCGCCTTTGGCTTGCCTGGTACCCAGGGCACTTTGCCTTGATTGCCCTGTGGCTACTGCTTAGCGGTCAATTGGCAGGTTAGGCGCCTGTTCCGCCACACGCTTGTTCACTTCTTCACGCATCCAGGGCTGGTAGCGGCGCAGCCGCGCCCGTCCTTCGGTCTTTGCCTGATACATCGCCGTATCTGCCTGTTTAAGCACATCGGCATGGTCGCAGGCCGTGGCATCAAAACAGGTGTAGCCCATGCTAGGTGTCACCTCTACCCAGCGGCTCTCTAAACGGTACTTGCCGGACAACGCGCTCTGCACCGCATCCATGTAACGCGCCGCCACGGCGTTGAGCGCCTCAGGGTCGGTGGTATCAAATAGCGCCAGCAGCACAAACTCATCGCCGCTTAAACGGGCGGCCATATCATCCGCCTGCAAACACGACTCCAAGCGGCGCGCGACCTGCACCAATAAGTCATCCCCTGCGGCATGGCCTAGGGTGTCGTTAATCAGCTTGAAGCGGTCCATATCCATAAACATCACCAAACCACCGCGCTGGTCGCTGTTCTGCCCATTACACAGCGCCTCTAAGCGCTCGATAAACAGCCGGCGGTTGGGCAAATCAGTTAGCGCATCGTAGTAAGCCTGGCGGTAGATAATCGCCTCGTTGCGCTTTCGTTCGGTGAAATCCTCAATAATCGCCACACCGCCCACCATCTGGTTGCTGGCGCTATGTACCCCGTTGAAGAACGCTCGCAAAGGCGTGCCCACACTGGCGTTGGGCAGTTGGTAAGTGCCTTCGTAATAGCCCGTGCCTTTTTCCAGCGCATCCCTAACCGCCTGAGCCACCTTTCGGTCGGCAGAGCGGTCCAGCATGCGGTAGCCGAGTAACTTTGAGCGCTCCACGCTCAGGATAGCCAGCAGTTTGCTGTTACAGTCGGTAATCTGCCCCTGCTCATCGAAGTGCAGCACGCCTAACGGCGAGTGCTGAAAAATAGAGCGATAGCGGTTTTCGCTTTCGCGCAGCTGCGCCTCCCGGGCGGCCATGCTCACCCGCAGGGCGATATTGTCGTGAATGGTGCGGCTAAAGCGGCGGCTGGTCGCCATAATTAAGCCTAAAAACAGCACCAACATCAGACCAATCAAAATGGAGAGGGACGAGCCCTGTAGCAGAAATTGAAACTTCAGGGGCAGTAGAATGGGCAATACAAAGCCAATGGCAATCCACCACACCGAAGAGAGCGTGGTCACGCCCCCCGCAGCAATACCGGCCAGCACAATCGAGAGCGCGGCAATTTGGCCGGGGTGGTCGTGGCTAAACAGCAGCACACCCGAAGTCCCCCACACGCACCCTGATGCAATGGCACCGATGGCAAACCAACGCAGCCAGCGCTGGCGCTGCTGCTGTAGCGCAGGCAGGCGCTTAAACCGCTGGGCTAGCAGTAATCTCAATCCTGAAATCGCCACCAGCACCGTAAACCACCCCAGCAGTAGCGCGGCATCCACCACCGGCCACATGGCCGCTACCAGCAGCCCACCCGCCAGCACGCTGCTCAGCACTGGCTGCCAAAGGTTGTCGTAAAGCAGGCGCACTTTTTCGCCACGCAAACGCTGCATGGTGATGTGATAGTCACGCTGATAACCACTGCGCAGCCCGGAGGCCATCGCCGTGGCGGCGAGGGGTGTGGGGGGCGACATACAAACTCCCTGTTCTTCAGTCGGCTTAACGCCAATCTTATTGGTTAGGCTTTGTTTAATACATCTGTTTTAGCACGTTTAAGTCACAAAAGTAGTCACCATCAGAAATTAAAAAGCCGCCTTTTCAGGCGGCTTCGTTGTTCATAACGTAGATTCAAAACTCCACTCAACGGGGGGCGCATCGGGTATCAACGCCTGACAAGCACGCACTTTTTCAAGCAGCTCGGCGTGACTCGACGCCACGACGTTAACGTGAGCCAGCTTACGCCCTGGGCGCTCGGCTTTGTCATAGCGATGCAGGTGGGTGTCGGCAATGGCCAGCAGCGCGGCGTTATCACCTTCCAGGCCAATCACATTCACCATGCAGGTGGGCGCAATGGCGTTGGTTGCGCCTAACGGCAAGCCTTGAACTGCCCGCAGATGGTTCTCGAACTGGCTGGTAGCCGCGCCATCCATCGTCCAGTGGCCGGAGTTATGCACCCGGGGGGCCATTTCGTTGGCCAGCAGGCTGCCGTCGCGGGTTTGGAACAGCTCCAGCGCCAGCACGCCCACGTAATCCAGCTCATCCAGCAGCGCACGAATGTAGCTGTCGGCGGTTTGTTGAACGCTGGGGTCTAAATCCGGCAGTGGGGCCACGGAGTAGCGTAGGATGCCGCCCACGTGCTGGTTCTCTGCCATGGGGTAGAACACCACTTCCCCATCGCGGCCACGCACCGCAATCATCGATACTTCGCGCACAAAATCGACAAACGCCTCGACGATGAGCTGCGTATGGCCAATCGAGTCCCACGCCTCTTGAGCCTGTTCCGGTGCTTTCAGCACCGCCTGCCCTTTGCCGTCGTAGCCTTCCGTGACTGATTTGGCCACTACCGGGCAACCAAGCTCAGCGGCGGCGGCAGCGAGCTGCTCAGCACTTTCCACCACGCGATAGGCCGGCGTGGGAATACCCAAGCGATCAAACAGCGTTTTCTCTTCTACACGGTTTTGGCACACCGCAATAGCGCGACTGCCGGGATAAACCGGCTTGTGCTGCTCAATCTGCTTTACCAACTCAACGGGGAGGTGCTCGAATTCATAGGTCACTACATCGACCTTATCCAGAAACGCCGCCAGATGCTGGTTCTCCGGGTCGACAATCACCTCGCCGATACCCGCGCTGGGGTTACCGGTGGTATCTAAAAAGGTGAAGGTGTTGCCCAGCGGATAACCTGCCAGCGCCAGCATACGCCCGAGTTGGCCTGCACCGAGGACACCAATGTTTTTTGCAATCATATGTTTTGCACTCTGTGCGCTCATGATGGCTACCTATTGGGCCGAGGAGTCTACGTCAGGGCGCGGGTCGGGGTTATCCAGCACCAACTGGGTCTGCTCGGCGCGGAACGCCTCAACAGCTTCGCGCACGGCGCTGTCCTGAAGACCCACAATTTGTGCGGCCAGCAGGCCTGCGTTGGTGGCACCGGCTTTGCCAATAGCCAGGGTGCCTACCGCAATACCACCCGGCATTTGGGCGATGGAAAGCAGTGAATCCAAGCCCTTCAGCGCTTTAGACTCCACCGGCACACCCAGCACCGGCAGTGCCGTTTGTGATGCGACCATACCCGGCAAATGAGCGGCACCGCCTGCGCCTGCCACAATCACCTGCAGGCCACGCTCAGCGGCACTTTTTGCATATTCGAACAGCAGGTCGGGTGTGCGATGCGCCGATACCACACGGGTTTCGTAGGGAACGCCCAACCGCTCTAACATCGCCACCGCGTGCTCCATGACCGGCCAATCAGACTTCGACCCCATGATCACGCCCACCTTGGGTGCGCTGTTCGACATGCAAAACTCCTCGGCCAACGGCCTATTTAAGCTAGAAAGCAGTCCATAAGCCGCGCACAGTGCGCAGCTCACTCAGAAATAGGAAGGCGCATAGTTTACCAGAGCCACGGGCATTTGCGGGTGTTACTCGCTGCGTGAAATTTTCATCAAATTAGGCATTGAAAACCGCGTGAGTTGGCGGCATTGTGTGTTTGTCATTTCCGACTGATGGAGTCACATGAGTACGGCATACTCAACTGCTCACGCAGAATCATTAGATCCTCCGCGAAGCAGCCCTGACCTCGATGTCAGGGAACTAGAAAAACGTACGCGCCTCATGCGTATTATTACCCGCCTGATCGCCGTATCAGATCTGGGAAGCCGCGAAATAGCCCGCCAGGCTGGCTTACCCGTTCAAAAGATCAGCGACCTGCTCGCCGGAAGGCTAGAGCACCTGGACATCAACGAGCTTAATGTCCTGCGTCGCACGTTAGAGCTGGAGGCGCCATAGCAGCCACCTCCCCGCTAACTCTCACCGCTTGAGTATTTTCCCGCCCCGGTTACTGGGGCGGAATCATTACGCCGCCTAACGCCACCACGATGACCACCAGCCATGCAGGCAGCTTCCATACGGTGAGCAGCAGAAAGCCCGTCAACGCCAGCACAAACTCGTACGGCCCAAGAATGGCGCTGGTCCACACCGGCTGATAAAGCGCCGCGCCTAAAATCCCCACCACCGCCGCATTGGCACCACGCATCAGCGCTTGAGCACTGCTCCACTGGCGGAACTGGTTCCAAAATGGCAGCACGCCGACCAGCAGCAAAAACCCCGGTACAAAAATCGCCAGCAGCGCCAGTAACGCGCCAATCACGCTGGGAATTCCCGGCAACAGCGCCCCTAAATATGCAGCAAACGTAAACAGCGGTCCTGGCACCGCCTGCGCTGCGCCGTAACCGGCCAAGAACTCATCCGCCGTGACCCAACCCGATTGCACTACTTCCGCTTCCAGCAGCGGCAGCACCACATGGCCACCGCCAAACACCAGCGCGCCTGAACGGTAGAACGCATCGACGACGTTCAACCAACCCGCACTCGCCGCCAACAGCGGTAAGAGCACCAACAGCCCCGCAAATATTAGTAACGCCAGCGTGCCCGCTTGGCGTGTCACCGGGAAGTGCAGCGATTCGCTAGACGATGCTGCAGCGCTTTGGCGACAAAGCAGCAGCCCCGCCACGCCGCCCAGCACAATCGCCGCCACCTGCCCCAACGGCCCGCTAACCAGCACCACCGCGAACACCGCTGCCAGGGCAATTCCCGTGCGGGTTTTATCCGGGCAGAGGTTGCGCGCCATGCCCCACACCGCGTGGGCCACAATGGCCACCGCCACCACTTTTAAGCCGTGAATGATGCCGCTGGCCACCGGGCCATCCAGCACTGCCGCGCCCAATGCAAACAGCACCAGTACGATAGCAGAGGGCAGCGTAAACGCCAGCCACGCCATCGCCGCCCCCCAGGGGCCAGCGCGCATCAACCCTAAGGCAAAGCCTACCTGGCTACTGGCTGGCCCCGGCAAGAACTGGCATAGCGCGACCAAATCCGCGTAGGCCTGCTCGCTGAGCCACTGGCGGCGTTCAACAAACGCCGTACGAAAGTAGCCCAGATGCGCCACCGGCCCGCCAAAGGAGGTCAGCCCCAGCGTTAAAAATGCCCAAAAAACCTCGCTGGCTCGTCCTCGTATCTTATTCTCTACCGCCATCGTGCCCACCGTTTACTCATTAAAAAGCGCAAGGCGTTAAGGGTACGCCTTGCGCTTGACGACTTAGTGACAGCCTAACCGTGCCGGTGACTCTTCACAGGTTATTCTTGGTCGGTCACCGCACCGGTACTGGCCGAGCTGACCAATTTGGCATACTTCGCCAACACGCCTTTACGATAGCGCGGCTCAGGCTGTTGCCAGGCCGCACGGCGGCGCATCATCTCTTCATCGCTGATATGCACATCAATGGTATCGGCTTCGGCATCGATAGTGATCGGGTCGCCATCTTCCACCAGCGCCAGCGGGCCACCGTCGAAGGCTTCCGGGGAGACATGGCCCACCACGAAACCGTGGCTGCCGCCGGAGAAGCGTCCGTCGGTAATCAGCGCCACATCGTTGCCCAAGCCACGGCCCATAATGGCTGAGGTAGGCGTGAGCATTTCACGCATGCCGGGGCCGCCTTTCGGGCCTTCGTAGCGAATCACCACCACATCCCCCGCCACTACGGTGCCATCGTTGATGCGTGCCTGGGCTTCCTCTTCCGAGCCAAACACCCGCGCCGAGCCGCTAAAACGCGTGCCCTCTTTACCAGTAATTTTCGCCACCGCCCCTTCCGGCGCTAAGTTGCCAAACAGAATACGCAGGTGGCTTTCGGCTTTAATCGGGTTACCCAGCGGCGCGATGATTTGCTGATCCATCGGGTACGGCTCGACGTTAGCGAGATTCTCCGCCAGCGTTTTACCAGTCACGGTTAAGCAGTTGCCGTTGAGCAGCCCAGCATCCAGCAGGATTCTCATCAGCGGCTGGATACCGCCAATCGCCACCAGCTCGCTCATCATGTAGTGGCCGCTGGGGCGCAGGTCGGCCAGCACCGGCACGCGCTTACCGATCTCGGTGAAGTCTGCCAGGGTCAGCTCAACACCGATGGTGCGCGCCATGCCAATCAGGTGCAGCACCGCATTGGTGGAGCCACCCAGTGCAATCACCACGGTCACGGCGTTCTCGAACGCCTCGCGGGTCATGATATCGGAGGGCTTGATGTCTTGCGCCAGCAGCGCCAGCACAGCTTCGCCAGCGGCTTTGCAGTCGTCGCGTTTCTCTTGGGAGATGGCATTCTGCGCCGAGCTTCCCGGCAGGCTCATACCCAGTGCTTCAATGGCCGAAGCCATGGTGTTGGCGGTGTACATGCCCCCACAGGAGCCAGGGCCAGGAATGGCGGTCTCTTCGATGTTTTTCAGCTCGATTAGGTCGATGTCGCCACGGGAGTGGGCGCCCATCGCTTCAAACACCGAGACAATATCGGTGTGGCCCTTTCCAGGCATGATAGTGCCGCCATAAACGAACACGCTGGGGCGATCGAGCCGTGCCAGCCCCATCACGCAGCCCGGCATGTTCTTATCGCAGCCGCCAATCGCCACCAAGCCATCAAAGCCTTCGCAGCCCGCCACGGTTTCGATGGAGTCGGCAATCACTTCCCGCGAGACCAGCGAGTACTTCATGCCTTCGGTGCCGTTGGCAATGCCATCAGAAATGGTAATGGTATTGAACACCACGCCTTTGCCTCCGGCGGCATCGGCCCCATCCCGGGCAAGCTCCGCCAGCTCACCAATATGGCTATTACACGGCGTCACCATACTCCAGGTAGACGCGATACCTACCTGAGGCTTTTGAAAATCGTCATCGTTGAAGCCCACGGCGCGCAGCATGGCGCGGCTAGCCGCTTTACCGGGGCCATCCACCACCGGGGCAGAGTGGCGGCGGGTATTATGGTTGGTCGGCTCGGTCATCACGGACTCCTCTCAATGGCATAGCAAAGGCCACAGCTTGGCGGCGGTAAGCCGATGACGCAAGGAGAGTTCCAATATTGCAGCGCGTTGACTGCTTAATGGGCTGGCTGTTTTTGTTGTTCAACATGTACCGTCAGCTCAAAACCACAGGCGTGTGCATAGCGCTGTAATGTTTTCCAGCCGGGGTTACTGCTTCCCCGCTCCAAGCGGCTAATGTTACTTTTTTGTGTATCCAAGCGTTTGGCAAGCTCTTCTTGGGTCAACCCGGCACGCTGGCGCATAGAAATCAGTGTGGAGGCCAAGGCAAACTCCGGTGCCAAACGCTCATACTCCGCCTCTACTTCAGGGTTTTGAAGAGCCTGCTCTTTTAGTGCTTTTAAGTTCATCATGACTGCACCTCGCGCTGTCTTGTCCGCGCTAACGTTAACGCCTGACGCGGCGTTTTTTGGCTTTTTTTGACGAACGCATGAAGAACGACAATATGTTTCCCATGCACATAACAAAACAGAGAACGGCCAATTCCCTCTTTTGCCTTTGCCCTAATTTCAAACAAACCGTCGCCCATCGATTCCGTGTGTGGTGGCCCAAGGTTAGCGCCATGAGTCTCTACCATCTCCAGCAACCGGAGCATTCTGGCCTGTATTTTGGGCGGCATACTTAAAATTTCTTGCTCAACACCTGGATAAAACTCAACCTGCCACTCCATAGCATAACCCCGCTCAAGTTATCTTTTATGATAACCCAACGTACATAAAAGTTCCTACTCCAGATACACGCGAGTACCCCCAACTTATGGCACCATAGCGTCACCGCTACCCGTGACGCTGATTGCCGTGAAGGAACGCCGCCGTATGCCTGCCAATGCTTTGTTCTCCCCCGCTCCGCTCCCCCCCGGTTTTATGGTGGTACATGCTAACCGCTTGGAAGATTTACGCGGTTTGGCGGTGGAGTGGATGCGCCGCCAGCCGTTGGGGCCGTTGGAGAACGAAACCATTCTGGTGCAGAGCAACGGTATTGGGCAGTGGCTAAAACTGGCGTTGGCGGAAGACCCTAAGAATGGCGGCGCGGGCATTGCTGCGGCGCTAGAGGTGATGCTGCCCGCGCGGTTTCTATGGCAAGCCTACCGCACGGTGCTCACTCACGTTTCGCAAAATGCCGATGCCGTGCCGGAAACCTCGCCGTTCGATAAGTCGCGCTTGGTATGGCGGCTGCTGCGCCTGCTGCCTACCCTGGCCGGGCAGCCGGTGTTTGAGCCGCTGGCGCAGTTTCTAGAAATCGACCGCGACCAGCGCAAGCACTACCAACTGGCCGAGCGGCTGGCGGATCTGTTTGACCAGTACCAGGTGTACCGCGCCGATTGGCTGGACGCCTGGGCCAACGGCCACGATGTGCTAATTACCGCCCGAGGCGAGCACCGCCCGCTAGAAGAGCACCAGCGCTGGCAGCCCGCACTCTGGCGCATCCTGCGTGACGATGTGGCTGCCACCCAAGGCGATGCCGGGTTGAACAGCAGCCGCGCTCAAGTTCACCAGCGCTTCTTGAAGGCCACCGAGCACCTGGAAGGCCAAGACTGCCCGCCGGGGCTGCCTCGTCGGCTGATTATCTTCGGCATTTCATCGCTGCCCCAGCAAACCCTGGAAGCACTGGCGGCGCTCTCCCGCTGCTGCCAAATCGTGCTGTGTGTTCACAACCCCTGCCAGTTCTACTGGGCGGATATCATCGAGCACAAAGACCTGCTACGCGCCCAGCGCTACCGCCAGCGGCGCAAAACCGGCATGCCCGAAGCGCTGGATGTACTGGGCACCGGTGATGCCGATGACGCCCTGCACCTGCACGCCCAGCCGCTGCTAGCCGCCTGGGGCAAGCAGGGCCGCGACTACCTGCGCCTGCTCGATGAGCACGACGACGCAGGCAACTACCAAACCCTATTCGAGCAGCAAGCACTGCGCATCGATATGTTCGAGCCGTTCAGCGGCGAGGATCGCCACTGCCTGCTCAGCCAGTTGCAAGACGATATTCGCGAGCTGCGCCCCGTGGCGGAAACGCAAGGCCACTGGCCCGCCCTGCCCGCTTCCGATGACTCCATCGTGTTTCATATCGCCCACGGCCCCCAGCGGGAAGTGGAGATTCTCCACGACCAGCTGCTGGCCGCCTTTAGCGCCGACCCGCACCTGCGTCCGCGCGATATCATCGTCATGGTGCCGGATATCGACCGCTACGCCCCGCACATCGAAGCGGTATTTGGCCAGCTGCCCACGGACGACCCGCGGCACATTCCCTACACGCTCTCCGACCAAGCCAGCCGCCACCGCCTGCCGCAGATGATCGCGCTGGAAAAACTGCTGCGCCTGCCAGAGCTGCGCCTGACGGTCAGCGATGTGCTCGACCTGCTGGAAGTGCCCGCCCTGCGCCAGCGCTTTGGCCTGGAAGAGCGTGACCTGCCGGTGCTGGAGCGCTGGATGGAAGGCGCGGGCATCCGCTGGGGGCTAAACGCCAAGCAGCGCCAGCGGCTGGAACTGCCCGGCGGGCTGAGCCAAAACACCTGGGCATTCGGCCTGCGCCGCCTGCTGCTGGGCTATACCGTGGGCGACGGCCACGCGTGGCAAGGCATCGAACCGTTTGATGATATCGGCGGGCTGGAGGCGGGCTTGGCTGGGCCGCTGGCGACATTGCTGGAAAAGCTCGAAGCCACCTGGGAGAGCTTCTGCCAACCCACCGATGCCGCTACTTGGGTTGCGCGGCTACGGGAGCTGCTGGAAACTTTCTTTCTTACCGACGATGCCCAAGAGAGCATCATGCTCACCAAGCTAGAAAGCGGCTTGCAGCAGATGCTCGAAAGCAGCCGGGAAGCCGAACTCAACGACCCGCTGCCGCTCTCCATGGTGCGGGAGCACTGGCTGGCGCAAATTGATGAGCACAGCCTTTCCCAACGCTTCTTGGCCGGAGCGGTCAACTTCGCCACGCTGATGCCCATGCGCGCCATTCCCTTCAAGCGGGTGTGCCTACTGGGCATGAACGACGGCGAGTACCCCCGCTCCCAGCCGCCGCTGGATTTCGACCTGATGGGCAGCGACTATCGCCCCGGCGACCGCTCCCGCCGGGAAGACGACCGCTACCTGTTTCTGGAAGCGCTGCTCTCCGCCCGCGACCAGCTCTACGTGAGCTGGGTTGGCCGCAGCCAGATCGACAATACGCCGCTGCCACCCTCGGTGCTGGTGGGCCAACTGCGCGACCACTTGGAAGCCGGCTGGCAAACGGAAAACGGCGCGCCGCTGCTGGAAACACTCACCACCGAGCATCCGCTGCAGCCTTTCAGCCGCGCTTACTTCAACAGCCCAGCAAGCCGGCTGTTCACCTACGCCCACGAATGGCGCGAGGTGCACGCCCCACGCACGCCACCCGCCGCTAGCCGCACGCTGCCAGCGCCGGAAAACGCCCCCACCACGCTTTCCCTTGGGCAACTGGGCGGCTTTCTGCGCGAGCCGGTGCGCAGCTTCTTTAATACTCGCTTGGGGGTCTATTTCGAGCAGGAAGCGATTGCCGAGCTGGACGCCGAGCCATTCGCCCTGGATGGCCTGCAAAACTGGCAGCTCCAGGACCAACTGATTGCCGCCCAGCGTCACGCGGTGGATAACGGCCAGCCGCGCATGCAAGCATTGCACGAGGCGCTGGAGCGCTTTCAAGGCCAAGGCGTGCTGGCCATGGGCGCGTTCGGCCAACGCATGCGCGCGGCACTCGCCGAACCCATGGAGGCGCTTTTCAACGCCTACGAAGAAGCGCTAGACGCGTGGCCGCATACCCTGCCCGACACCATGATTCACTTCGAAGCCCACGGCCTCACATTGGAAGAGCCCCTGGGCGAACTGCGTCAGGATGAAGCAGGCCACCGCTGCCGCCTGCTGCTACTCAGTAGCAGCCTGATTAGCCAAGGCAGCGGGCGCGGCCAGTACCGCTGGAGCCACCTGCTGCGCCCTTGGGTTGCGCACCTAGCGGGCAACCTGGATGGCCCGATGACGACGCAACTGCTCTCCAAAGCGGGGCATGTCACGTTAGCGCCAGTGGATGCCGAGACCGCCCGCCAGCATTTAGAAACCCAGCTAGCCGCGTGGCAAGCAGGCCTAGAAACCCCGCTACCGCTCGCACCGCAAGCCGCGTTTGCTTGGCTAAGTAAGCAAGGCACACCAGACATGGCGCAAGAAAAAGGCCGAGACAGCGACGCCTACGCCGCCGCTGAAACCGCCTATGAAGGCGGCCGCTACCAAACCGGTGAAGTAGCCCAAAGCGCGTATTTAAGCCACCAGTGGCCCCGCTTCGAGCGGTTGTTCTTCGAGCAAGCCAACGGGCACACCTTTGCCACATTGGTGGAAGCGCTCTACGCCCCGCTCTTTTTCGCTGTTAAAGGCAAAAAAGAGTAAAGCCAAGCGGCTATGAGCTGCCCATACTGAGCACTTTCTTCGCCAACGCAATCATCTCCGGGTCGCCGGTGTTTTTAGTGGGTACATCGGACAGCTTCACCACTGGTAGCCAGCCTTGCCCTTCGGGGCGGGCCTCGACCATTTTGATCACCATGTTCATGGGCGCTACGCCAATATCGTTGGTGAAGTTGGTGCCAATGCCAAAGGCCATGCCAATCCGTCCTTGGCAGAAGGCGCGGATGCGCTCCACTTTTTCAGGCGTGAGGGCATCGGAGAAGATGATGGTTTTGCTCAGCGGGTTAATGCCCAGGCGCTGGTAGTGGGCAATGGTGGCATCGGCAAATTCAATCGGGTCGCCGCTATCGTGGCGCACGCCGTCGAAGAGCTTGGCGAACTTCTTATCGAAGCTCTCGAAAAAGGCGCGGGTAGTAAAGGTATCGGTCAGCGCGATACCCAAATCCCCCCGGTACACGTCCACCCAGTGCTCCAGCGCCAAACTGTTGGCCATTTTGAAACCAAAGCGAGCGCCGTGGAACATAAACCACTCATGGGCGTGGGTGCCGATGGGCTTCACCCCGTGGCGCATGGCCAGCAGCACGTTGCTGGTGCCGCTAAACGCCTCGCCGCCGTAGTGGCGCAGCGCTTTGACGACTCGGTCGTGCACCGCAAACGAGAAACGCCGCCGGGTGCCGAACTCGGCAATCTTCAGCCCGTGCTGGCGGTACAGTTCGATTTTCTCTCGCGTGCGCTGCTCGATGAGCGCTTCGTCATCTTCCGACACGCTCACGCCGCGCAGTTGGTACCAAAGCTCGCTAATCAGCGCCATCAGCGGCACTTCCCACAAAATGGTGCGGTACCAGGGGCCTTCCATCACCACCGAGAGCTCGCTGCCCTGCTGCTCGATCGTCACTTCGCTGGGGTCGTAACGAAAGCCCGCCAGAAAATCGAGATAGGTGGGGTCTAGGTAAGGGCAGGTGGTTTGCAGGTAGCGCTTCTCTTCATCCGACAAGCGCAGCGTCACCATGCGATCCACTTCACCGCGCAGCGCCTCACCAAAACCCTCAGGAAACGCATGCTCGCCACGATTGATAAACGCGTAGCGGGCATGGGCATAGGGGAAGCGTTTAATCACGGCATTCTGCATCGTGATCTTGTAAAAATCGTTATCCAGAAGCGAGGTCAGCATGAGATCCCTTCACCAGCATCAACAGATCGCCAAGAGCGGCTAGCCCGCTAGATTACCAGTTGGCGACGATACCTCACAGCCTAACCCCTGTTTGCTATGGCTAGCAGGTGGGAGAGCGGCTATCTGCTATCGTGAGTAGAGTGCTACCATTTAAACACCGGTTTATCACTAGGAGCGGACTCCATGCGTCTTTCGCAATCACAGCGCGAGCTTATTCTGTCAGGCGTCCGTGAGTTTGTGGGGCCTTCGGTGGCAGTGCATGTTTTCGGCTCGCGGCTAGATGATAGTAAGCGAGGCGGCGATGTCGATCTGCTGCTTATATCCCCCAACGCCATCCCGCTACTCGCCTGTGCTGAGCTCAAAATGGCGCTAGAACAACGCCTCCAGCTACCGTTCGATATCGTGACCTACGTCACAACAGCTGAACCTACTCCGTTTCAAGCCATTGCACTCGCCCAGTCACGGCCAATGACGCTTGAGGTAGCCGCATGAGCCAGGATGTACTTAGCGAACAGCAGCGCTATCTGGCGCAGCTGCTTGAAGCCATTCAGCGCTGCGCTTGGTTTCTTCATCAATCACGCAAAAAAGTCACATGGCCTTTGGACGGTGATTGGTTAGCCGACCATAAAAAAGATGTCGACCTTTTTGAAACACTGGCCGCTATCAATGAGCGGTTTGCCAAGCTACAGGACTCCATTGCTTCTGCTATGCGGCACAGCGCTCTGTTGGCAGGGGAGTCTACTGACAGCTTTCTCAAAGTCCTTTCGCTGTTCGAAAAGCAGGGCGTCGTGGACGCTACCAGTGACTGGCAGCGCTGCCGCGCTATTCGCAATATTGCCGCTCATGATTACTCGACGCACTATGCACAAATAGCAGAGCACTTTAACTTGCTGAACGAACTTGCCGACGTTCTCCTTGTTACCTCAAAAAGACTAGTGACATGGAGTGCTGAACAATTGGGCATTTTTCCCGCCACCCAAGACTTCTCTAACGAATTCGACACAGTCTTTCAAACCAGCCTCTAACGCTGCTTTGCTCTTTTGCCCAGCTCTTGGCAACGCGATATAGTGCCGGTGCCTTTGGCTACCCGCCAAAGGCGCTTTGCTTTCCGCCTGCCGTGATGTTCGGAGAATGAGAATGAGCCAGCCCGCCCCGCTGAATCCGCTGACGCTGCCGCTTCACGGCAGCCGTTTGATTGAAGCCAGCGCGGGCACGGGGAAAACCTTCACCATTGCGCTGCTGTATGTGCGCTTGGTGCTGGGCGGGCAGCACAGTGAAGACGACACCGCCTTCGTACGCCCGCTCACCCCGCCGGAAATCCTGGTGGTCACGTTTACCAACGCCGCCACGCAAGAATTACGCGAACGTATCCGCCACCGGCTGGTGGAAGCGGCGGCGGTGTTTCGTCATCAGGGTGAAGACTCACTGCTTCTAGCACTGCGCAGCCAATACCCCGAGGCCACGTGGCCCGCCTGCGCCCGCCGCTTAGAGCTGGCTGCCGAGTGGATGGACGAAGCCGCCGTTTCCACTATTCATAGCTGGTGCTACCGCATGTTGCGCGAGCACGCCTTCGATAGCGGCAGCCTGTTCTCGCTCAATTTGGAAAACGACCAGCAAGAGTTGGAGCAGGAGGTAGTGCGCGACTACTGGCGCACCTTCTACTACCCGCTGGACGCCGAAGCGCTGGGCAGCATTACCGGCTACTGGAAATCGCCGGACCAGCTCCACGGGCAAGTGCGCAAACTGCTGGCCGAAAGCGAGGCCTTGGGCAGCCCGCGCCCCGCCCCCGAGCAAACCCTAAGCGCCGCCCAGGCCGAACGCAGCGCACGCCTAACCGAGTTAAAAGCCCCCTGGCCTGCGTGGCTAGATGACCTAGTGCCCGCACTAGAAGACGCCGCCAAGCGCAAAGCCTTCAAAGGCCAAAGCTTCAACGCCAAAAGCCGTGCCAACTGGCTAGGCGCGCTGCGGGAGTGGTGCGACAGCGACGCCACCCGCCCCGCACTCACCGATGCCGCCTGGAAACGCCTTACCCCAGACGGCATGGCCGAGATATGGAAAGAGGGCGCGCCCCCTTGCCCGGCTGCCTGGGAAGCGCTGGCCGAGCTGCCCGCCGCACTGAACGCCCTGCCCGAGCCGCGTAATGACCTGCTGATTCACGCCGTGCAGTGGTGCAAAGTGCGCCTGGAGCGGGAGCAAGAGCGACGCGCCGAAATGGGCCCTAACGACCTGCTCACCCATTTGGACCGCGCCCTGCAAGGCCCCAACAAAGAGGCCCTGGCCGCGCAGATACTGCGCCAGTTCCCCGTGGCGCTGATCGACGAATTCCAAGACACCGACCCCATCCAGTACCGCATCTTCAACGCAGTATATGAGGTCGCCAAGCCCCGCCGAGACGCCGCCATGCTGCTGATCGGCGACCCCAAACAGGCCATTTACGCCTTTCGCGGCGCGGATATCTTCACCTACTTAAAAGCCCGCGAAGATACCGCAGGCCGCCACGTAACGCTGGGCACCAACTACCGCTCCAGCCGCGCCATGGTAGAGGCGGTGAACCACTGCTTCCGCTACGCCGATGAGCACCCGGCCGGGGCATTTCTGTTCCGCGAAGAAGGCGGCGACAACCCGCTGCCGTTTCTGCCGGTAGACGCCAAAGGCCGAAGCGAACAGCTCATTCACCAGGGCCAACCGCTGCCCGCCATGACGCTCTGGCCGCTGGAAGCCGACGAGCCGCTTTCCAAAACCGCCTACCAAACCGAGATGGCCGAACGCTGCGCCTCCTACATGGCGGAACTGCTCAGCGCAGGGCAAAAAGGCGAGAGCGGCTTTCAAACCGAGGATACGCTCATCCCGCTCAAGCCTTCCGATATGGCGGTACTGGTGAACGGCCTGCAAGAAGCCCGCGCCATTCGTCAGGCACTGGCCAGCCGAGGGGTGAAGAGCGTGTACCTGTCGGATCACGATAAGGTGTTTAGCTCGCCCATGGCCGCCCAGGTAGAGCGCTGGCTGCGCGCCTGCGCCGAGCCGCTAGCCAGCTCCCGCCAGGCCGAAGCGCACCTGCGCGCCGCGCTGGCCACGCCGGTGCTGGGGCTTAGCCTCGCGGAGCTGGACTACCTTCAACAAAACGAGCTGGCCTGGGAAGAGCGAGTAGAGCAGTTCAGCCACTACCACCGCCTGTGGCAGCGCCAGGGCGTGCTGCCGCTGGTGCGCCGCATCATGGTGGATTTCGAGATTCCCACCCGCCTGCTGGAAGAGTTCGAAGAGGGTGAGCGCTTGCTTACCGACCTGCTGCACCTAGGCGAACTGTTGCAACAGGCCAGCGCCGAGCTGGACGGCGAACACGCGCTGATTCGCTTTCTGTTTGATGCCATTGCCGACCCGGAAAGCCACGGCGACAGCCACAAGCTGCGCCTGGAGAGCGACGCGGATCTGGTCAAGGTGGTCACCATCCACAAATCCAAAGGGTTGGAGTACCCGCTGGTGTTCCTGCCCTTCATCGCCAACCACCGCCCGGTCAAAGCCGACGACGTACCGCTGCGCTGGCACGACAGCGAGGGCAACCTGCAGCTCAGCCTGGACGCCGATGACACGATACTCGCCACCGCCGACCGCGAACGGCTGGGGGAAGACCTGCGCAAACTCTACGTGGCGCTCACCCGCGCCCGCCACGCCACCTGGCTGGGGCTGGCCCCGCTGAAAGGCCTGGAAAACAGCGCGCTGGGCTACCTGCTAAAAGGCGGCAATGCCCTTTCACCGGAGGCGCTCAATAAAGCGCTTGGTGAGCTGGTGGAAGGCAGCGAGATACAGATTCACCAACCGCCCGCGCCCACCGCAGAGCGCGTGGCCCAAGTGGAGCAAAGCAGCGCCCTGGGCCACGCCCGCACGCCCACGCGCCCGGCCAAAGAGCACTGGTGGATTGCCAGCTACTCCGCGCTGCGGCTTTCCGGCACGCTCACCGCCCCGGTGCTGCCACCGCTGGAGCCCACCACCGCCCAGGAAGCCACCGCCTTCGAAGTGCTGGATGAACCTCAAGAACTATCTCAAGAACTATCTCAAGAACGATCCCAACCGGAAGCGTATCACCTGCACAAATTCCCCCGTGGCCCCGGCCCCGGCACCTTTCTACACGGGCTGCTGGAGTGGGCGGGCAAGCAAGGTTTCGATGCTGCCGCAAAGGATAGAGAAGCGCTCAACGACATGCTGTGGCGGCGGGTGCAGCTACGCGGCTGGCAAGCATGGCAAGAGCCGCTGGCGGGCTGGCTAAGCGCCCTGCTCACCACGCCGCTACCGCTGGCCGCGCCCACCCCGCAAAGCGTGGCGCTGAATGAGCTGGAAAGCTACCAGGTAGAGCTGGAGTTCTGGTTTGCCGCCAAGCGGGTGAACACCCAGGCCATCGACGCGCTGGTGAGCAAGCACTTACTGCCAGGGGTAGAGCGCCCCGCGCTGGATGCCGATACCCTCAACGGCATGCTGAAAGGCTTCATTGACTTGGCCTTCGAGCACCAGGGGCGCTTTTACGTGCTGGACTGGAAATCGAACTACCTAGGCCCCAACGACAGCGCCTACGAACCCGAGGCCCTGCGCCACGCGCTGCTCGCCAAACGCTACGACCTACAGGCCGCGCTCTACTTACTCGCCATGCACCGGCTGTTAAAAGCACGACTGCCGGATTACGACCCGCACCAGCATTTGGGCGGCTCGATGACGGTATTTCTACGCGGCAGCCGCAGCCCTGGGCGCGGCGTGGTGGGCGAACCCGCCCCGGTTGAACTCATCGAAGCCCTGGATAGCCTGTTTGCAGGCGAGCCACACGCCATCCAACAGGAGGCCACGGCATGAGCCGCCAACACGATAGCCACACCTTCGATATGTTCGGCGAAGCCGCCAGCGCCCACCCGGCACTCAGCAGCACTCCGGAACTGCTGGCCCTGTGTGAACGCTGGGTAGCGCGAGGCTGGCTGCGGGATTTAGACCGCGCCCTGGTGCGCTTTCTCGCCAGTGAAGCCCCGGACGCCCCCACGCTGCTGCTACTGGCGGCAGC